>CXWJ01001102.1_pt1 | contig 86254 bp, 57 predicted proteins | sample 590841 | NCBI WGS metagenome assembly CXWJ01 (sample SAMEA3498367, study PRJEB10139) | wastewater metagenome | biome: wastewater treatment plant; material: activated sludge | place: Austria | collected 2015-01-21 | reverse complement strand
GTGACGGTAAAAATATAAATGGCGCTGTCGCCGACGAAATACTCCAGGAGCGATTGATCGGAACGCAGCAACGTATCCTGCAAATACCGTATGCCGGTTGTCCCGATTTTGTATTTGAGCCGGTAGTAGTCCGGATAGTTGTTTTCCAATTGCGCAGTGAGCGCGTCGTAACGGCGCTTTAATTCGAGAAACTGATTACTGACAGTCAATACATTGGTGTCGGTTTCTGCCAGACCGGCGTTCAGTTTTTCCTGCCGGACTTTATCGAGGAAGGTCATTTCTTCCCTCAAACGGCGCTCTTGCTGCAGTAAGGAATCCGGGATGCCCGCGAAATGGAGCGCTTCACTCGTACGGATAGACTGATACAACGACAGGGATTTGGAGCGTTCGGAATATGTGAAGGAGGGTTCGTGACATTTGCCCTGCAGCCGGGCCAACTCTGTCTCGACCCACATCGCCATTTCGTAATTGGTATAATTGTTCCGTATGATTTCGCTTTTCGAAGTAGACTCTGTGAAATCGACTGCAATTGTATACAACAAATCCAACGCTTTTTTCGAATATTCTCTCGATGCATAGAGCAATGATATTTGCTGCGTAGCCAGATATTGTTGCCTGAATAATTCGGCGCGCTGCTGCCAGGCATTGATGAGCGTGAGTTTATCAAGCGCCTGTCCGGTATTACTATTGAATCTGATAGCCTGCAATGCAGAGTCTATCAGGCTGTTCGCCGTTTCGAATGCCCGCTGTGCGATATTGACTTTCGCAATACCCAGCAAGAGCTCCGCAACAAGCGGGTTTTTACCGGAATATAGTTTCTCAGCACTACTGATCGCTTTATTGAAATAGTATAAAGATGTCGGATAGTCGCGTTGGTTGTAATAATACCAGCCCAGATTTCGCAGCGGGTAACAAGATTGAAAATGCCCTTCTACCTGCGGCGATGAAAAAATTTCGTTGCTCAGGGCGAAACTCTCCAATGCTTCGGCGGATTTGCCAAGCAAGAGGTAACAATCGCCTATATTGTTGTAAACAAGAGCGGTATAAGGATGATATTTGTCGCACTTAAGTCTGATATCTAAAGCTCGCTTGTAATACAACAATGCTTTTTCGTTTTGCCCCATACTACTATAACAAAGGGCAATATTGTTGATAGAAGCGAATGTATTTTCACAATCATTTTCGCCGAAAAGTTGAACTCTTATCTTGAGCGCTTTATCGTGATAGAGCAATGCGTTTTCCAGATTGTTCTGATACTGATGACAGATGGCTAAATGGTTGTAGGCCAACGCGCAATCACTTGTTGTTCCGTATCCAATGCTTTCATAAATTTCAATGGCTTTTTCAGCATACCGAATCCCGCTGGACAAATCTTTTTCCATCAACCAGCAATGGAAACTCAATGATGTATAACTACATGCATATTCGTAACTGTTTGATCCGAACTTTTCTTCAGCGATTTTTAACCCTTTCATCTCAGCCTGCGCTGCTTTGTCCAGGTTACCCGATTCGGAATAGCAAATGGCAAGTTGCCGAAAAACGGAATAAAAATCCTGGTGGCCGGCCGGAAGAAATTGTTTCCGGATCGCCATCGATTTTTCCAAATTTTTTATGGCCTCGGGGAAATTACGTTGATTTGTATAGTATAATCCTAAATTGAAATAGGTAAAGGCGGCATATAAATGAGGCGGTATGGCCGAATAGATTCTCATTGCCTGCTGGAAATACGGCAATGCTTCGTTCCATCCTGTTTCCCGGAGATGGAGAATGCCAATCAGGTTCAGTGTACCGGCGGTTTTGAAATGGTATTCGCCCGCATTTTTGCGAAATATTTTCAATGCCTCGTCCAGGTTGTGCCGGGCTTGCGCATACATTTTCAGATCCATTTGGCAAAAGCCCTGCACATAAAGGGCATCTCCGGTCTTTTCATGCTGCGTTCCATACACCCCTTGCCAATAGCCCAGCACTTGTTCAAGCAAGGCAAGGGCCTCCTGTTGCCTGTCCTTTTTGCGCAGGCACTTTGCTTGTTGGAAATGAATTTCTGTCAACAGGGCGGAGTCGCGGCTGCCTTGCATCAGGGAAGCGGCCCGGGTGAGTTTATCGTAAGACAAGTTGTATTCCAGAGAGTCCGAGATCAAGGCCCTGGCTTCTTCGGTAAGTCGATGGGCTGTTGTCTCATCAACGGTATCTGCCTGGCCGTAACCGAAAGTACAGAAGGCCGACACTAAAAAAAGAACAGCCGTCCGCGATGACAGCCATTGGAGGTAACCGGTTTTGTTTTTCATAAGCATCGGGTTTTGAGGGGACAAAATTATGCCGCCAAGCCGTGGCCTGGCGGCATTTTTTCGACGAAAGGATTATAGTGAATTGACAAGTATTTTACTCGCGCTCCATCAACAGCTTTGAACTTAAAGTTTAGGACGATATCAATGCTGCACTACCAGCCGCTGCGTCCTGGCGCCAAACCGGACGATATACACACCGTTGGGCCAATCGGCCACCGGCAGCGTGAATTGCCCGGTTTCGGATTTTTCGACGGGCCGGCGGGCGATCAGCCTGCCGTCCGGCGCCGAAACCTCGAGTTGAAAGGTTTCATCCGACCAGTTGTCCCAATATACTACCGCCTGGTCATGAGCAGGGTTGGGAGCGAGATACAACCGGGTTTCTTTTTCTCTTTCAGCAGCGTCGGTGAGACAGAAAGCAAGGTAGGGTTGGCTGGTACCCATGCAACCGTTCGGGTCGGTCATTTCTACTTTGTACAGGGCATTTTCCAATGCAGTGTATGACTGCCCGGTAGCGCCCGGGATGGCAACTTCGTTCTTATACCACTGGAAATTACTTCCGTTCGGTGCTTTCAGGTAGCAATTGTTGGTCGCGGTGACAACCGGGGTAAAACTACAACCACTGCCGCCGCCGGAGCATGCGTAAGAGGCAGTCCAGCCGGCGCCATTGATGGTTTCGTCGGAGGTAAAAGCGATAAACATCTCGCCACTGTTCGCCGTGATCGCCGGAGGAATCGTATTGCCGCTGTAGGCGCCCAGCAGCGGAGCATTCGCATCCGGGCCGTCGTAGATGGTCACAAAGTCGTATCCGTTTTCAGTGTCAAATGCACTGAATGTCAGAGTCACCGCGTTCGCGTTCGCCGGTTGGATCAGCCAGGAACAGGCCAGCATATCGCCGTAATTATTATTTCCGCTGCCGTCGCTTATTGTGCCGGTGCAATCGCTGAAGTTGGTCTGGCCGCTGCAAGCGCCGCCACCGCCGCCTGTCGAGCAGGTGTAGGAAGCGGTCCATCCGGCGCCATTGATGGTTTCGTCGGAAATAAAAGTAATAAACATCTCGCCACTGTTCGCCGTGATCGCCGGAGGAATCGTATTGCCGCTGTAGGCGCCCAGCAGCGGAGCATTCGCATCCGGGCCGTCGTAGATGGTCACAAAGTCATACCCGATTTCGGTGTCGAAGGCGCTGAACGTCAGGGTCACCGAGCCCGCATTCGCCGGTTGGATCAGCCAGGAGCAGGCCAGCATATCGCCGTAATTATTGTTGCCGCTGCCGTCGCTGATCGTGCCGGTGCAGTCCGTGAGGTTGGTCTGGCCGCTGCAGGCGCCGCCACCGCCGCCTGTGGAGCAAGTGTAGGAAGCGGCCCATCCGGCGCCACCGATGTATTCGTCGGAAGTAAATGTAATAAACATCCGGCCGCTGTTTGCCGTGATCGCCGGAGGAATCGTATTGCCGCTGTAGGCGCCCAGCATAGGAGCATTCGCATCCGGGCCGTTGTAGATGGTTACAAAGTCATACCCGATTTCGGTGTCGAAGTCGCTGAACGTCAGGGTTACCGAGCCCGCATTCGCCGGTTGGATCAGCCAGGAGCAGTTAAGAAGATTGCCGTATGCATTGTTGTCGCTGCCGTCGCTGATTGTGCCGGTGCAGTCCGTGAGGTTGGTCTGACCGCTGCAGGCGCCGCTGCTGTTCGAACAAGTGAGATTCGCGCGATAATTTTGCTGGTAATAGGCCATACGGGCGAATTGGCCGGCGCTAAAATGGTTGCGGCAATGCTTGGGAGCATAGGACATCAGATTGTACACATCCGGATTATAAAATTGCCCGTTTGCGTCGGTAGCGGTACCGATATACTGACATGAATTATTGGCGGTATTGCAATCGGTCAAAAGGCCCGGGTCTGCCGGAGTATCGCAAACACGGTCGCCTGCGGCATCGCAGTTGCCCCCATTCACCCATTCGTCGGTACTGCAACCAAAATTGACCGTACCATGGGTGTGGTATGCGCCGAAATAATGACCCAATTCATGCGCGAGTGTTTTTGCGCCGCATGAGTAGGAGACCATCACGTAGTCTTCCTCGACATTTTGAAAGGGAAAGTAGGCATACCCACATAACGCATTCCCGCCAAGCCCGGTCAATTCGTTGACAAAGTAAACATTGATAACGTTTTCGATATAAGAGGCGGCAAACAATTCATCTTCTTCGCTTTCGTGGAAGTCGTAAAAAGTGGAGTTGTCTACGAATGCAACGTCGCCGCACAGGAAAAACTCGAAGCCTCCGCCCGCGTAAAAGGCATTCAAATCATCCAGAATATCGTCCACTTCATTTGGATCGAGACCGCCGGTACCGTTGCTCTGGCGAATGATGTGGATTTTAAGCGGAATCTGAACGGCACTGTTGCCGGCCGATTGCCCGCGTTGCAGCACCCATTGATCGGTGAAAAAATTGACGGACGGTTGCAATTCGTCCATCCGGGCAATTACCGAGTCCGGTGCATGGGCGCCGCAGAATTCCTGCGCCTGCGCCCGGCAAATTGACAGGATGAAAAGAAGAAGCGTGAAGAAATATTGGGAAAATTTCATTTCAAAGATTTTGTATGGTTAAAATGAGTTTCAGAACCGGACACCTGCACTTATGTAAAGCATTGGCGTAGCGGTATAGGCGGTATGGCTGATGAAACGGAGGCCCACGTCGAACACCTCGTTGAAAAGCACACCGGTGCCGCCGCCGTAGGCAAGGCTGAGCGTTTTAGGGGTGTCACTAAAATCGCCCGTGAAAAAATTGACATTGGCGCCTACAAATCCCGTGCTGTAGAATGCGACGGAAGTGCCGGCTCCCAGGCGGAATGTGGGTCCGGCCATGATGCGGGTGTTGAATTCACCGCCTTTAAAATTATAACTAAAACCGGAGTAATAGTCGTAGTAATAGACATTCAATTTATTGTAAGACAACGAACCGTGGGCAGTGATGCCGAATTTTTCAGATATCGGCCAGAGACGTTCGTACCCGGCAAACAAACCCAGTTTAAGACCGTCGGCGCTGAGCGGCAGGGAAATACCGCCTATGGCGATATTTTTGCGCATATACGGCGTCCAGTGCTGATGTGAGGGCTGCTTTGGTGCAGAAGCGGCAGCACGCTTTTCGGTTATTACGCCCTGCGCGGATGGTTGGACGGTCGGGGCGGCAGCAGGAGCCGCTGCAAGATCGCCGATGATCTCTTTTGTACCGTTTTCATACATGATGAGAAACACATCCGTTTTCTGCAGAGAGTATATCGGGCCGTTCAGGTTATCGAAGCGTTTGTATTTGATTTCGGCAAACTGAATTTCCGTAACCCTGGCTTCCAGGGTATTGCCGTTTTTCAGTACGATGCGGTCCTGGGCGGAGAGTGCCGAAATACTTAGAGCGGTGAAAATGGTGAGGATACAGTGACGCAGCACCGGTGCGGTTGGTTTGAGGCCGGATTGTTTTTCCATGGCAAAGACATTGATTTTAGAGTAATCGATGATGTGATCTTTGCCTGTTATTGCCGCCGCGGATGGGGCGGTAAGGGGAGATGCCGAAAAAAATCCTTTTTGCCGGCGCCGTGCTTCAGCGCAATACGGTTTTGACCCAGTATTCTACCTGAGTAATGCCCGCATCGAAATTGATCTCGCCGGAACTGAAGCGGTCTGCCGAGCGGACAGCATCGTGTTTGAAAGCCTCGGAAAGTTGGAACAGGTGTTCGGCAATGCTTGCTGAAGGCTCCTGGATGGCGAGCGCATTTTCATGTGCTGCCTTGCGGATGAGTTCGGTTAAAAAAGCAACTTCTTTCGCTTTCGTTTCCTGATAGACATCATCGAACAAGGGTTCGATTTTTTGCAGATTATCCACCGATAACTTCGTGAGGTGAATAACCTCGCCGTAGCGGCGGATGCGCTCGGTCAGGAAATACCGCACCTGTTTGCGCACGTCGGGAAAAGCCAGCGTTTTGGCCTGCAAATCGGCAATAAACGCTTGGGTCCCGGCAAGTACCACCGCGATAAAAATCTCTTCCTTATTTTTGAAGTAATAATAAAGACTGGCTTTGTTCAGCCCCGCCCGGCGACCGATGTCGTCGAGCGTCGTCTTCTCGAAACCGAAGCGGGCGAAACATTCGCTGCCCGCCCGAAGGATCAGATCGCGTTTCGGATTTTCTTTCATATACCTGCCGGATTTGCCGGAACAAAGGTATTTTCAACTATTTTAGTTTTAAAACATTTTTATAAATTATTTGAAAAACTTAAAACGCGAAGCCGTTTCTTTAAAATTATGATGTTGACTACCCTCTAAATAATTGAAAATCAAATCATTTTCCCATCAACCGAAGTGCCTCCCGGCGCGTCAACGGCGCCAGCCGGGTGGCGTCCACGAATTGCCGCACCGATTCGGGGTTCGTCCGGGAATACTGCCGAAGCGCCCAGCCTGCGCCTTTCTGGAGGAAAAACTCCTTCGAACCGGCGACGCGCCGCACGTAGTCGAACAGCAAATCGCCGTCGGTTTTGTCCTTGTATGCCAGTTGGAAGATCATACACACCCGTTGCAGCCACATATTGCCCGAATCCATCCAGCGTTCGGTCACAGGCTTCGTCAGGTCGGGGTAACGCAGGAAATGCTGCCCGACGAGTTTGTTGATCCAATCCACCGTGTCCCACCAGGAGCGGGTGAGGATGAGTTCTTCGAGGAATTCGATGAATTCCGGCGCTTGTTGCTTCAGCGTTTTTTCCACCGTTTGCAGCGCGAAGTAGTGCATCTCGCGGTGCTCGTCTTCAAAACACAGCCGGACGAGCGTTTTCAGGTCTTCGCCGCCAGGCAGACCCAGTTCCCGGTGGATCGATTTGGCGAGGGCCGTCCACTGCGGCATTTTCAGCCCGAAGAACTCGAACTGGTCGCGCAGATACCACATCTGCGTCTGGGCCATTTCGGGGTTGCCTTTTTCGCGAAAGGTGTCGCGAACGTGGTGGTAGTAGGTGGTGGGAGACATTCTTATGTAGAGTTGGGTGGAGGGTAAAAGTAAAAGATGGAATGGAATTATTGAAGCATTTTGTTTGAGGATTGAGTGGGTTGGGGTATTTTTGGCGGTGCGATTGAGGAATTGCCTCGATTTAGGATTGATGACAATACACTAAGCCTTGGCAATACGACCTTAACCTCATTAGAAAATTTAATGGAATTAATCACTATTCGGACAGATAAGAAAAATGCCAGTTAACTCAAACAAGCCTCATTTATGGAAGTCGGATACGCTTGAATCAATAGACTTCTACAACGATTGGTTTCTTCGATTCGCTCCGGCGACTTTTAGAGAACAAAGGGTAATAAAAACACGAGAAGCAGCTGACGCACTTATTATTACGACGAATCTTAGAAGCCTTACTCCTCAGTTGCTCAAAGAAAATCCTGGGATATTACCGATGCTTCGAATGACAGCTGCTCCGCCATTGGCACGGGATAGGTTGGTTGGCCTTGCATACACTACAAAGAATCTTGTTTCGTCGATGGAGGGTTCAGATACAAAACCACCACGAATTCCTGCTCGGATGGATGATAATGAACTTAACTCACACCTTGAACGAATCGTAGATGTGCTTACAGAAGTCGCTGACCGTGACTTATTTCCGTGGTTAGAAGAGTCCCATGTTGATCCTTCTGACGAGGAATTGATAAGAAGTGCGTCTGTCGTTGCCGATAGGTTGTGTGGAGCTGCTGCGGACCCAATTATTAGGAATGCTCAAGAAAGAAGACAGCTGAATTCTTTAGGCAGTTTTCTCCAAGCACAGGGTTACAAAGAAGTAAACCCTGGTAGTATCGGATACCTGCAGGCAATGCCATTGGGTACTTATACTTTTCGATACAATATTGCTGTTGGAACAGATGATAACTCAGTAAATATTCCTGTCGACTGCATCATATCTAAGCACACCCGAAAACCTCATGAATTACCCATTTTGATAGAAGCCAAGTCGGCTGGCGATGCGACAAACACTAATAAAAGAAGGAAAGAAGAGGCACAGAAATTTAATCAACTGAAGCAAAAACTGGGAGAAAGAGTGTCTTTTATCTTGTTTCTGTGTGGCTATTTTGAGCCTGGCTATCTAGGCTACGAGGCATCAGAAGGGATTGACTGGATATGGGAGCATCGTATTACAGACCTATTATATTATCTTGACGAGCAGGAAGAAAATGACAAAAGTAATCTTGTCAAAGAAGAATTAGCAACTTACGCCAGTGAGTTCTTAACCCTTGAATCAGAACGGCTGCGCCGCCAAAAAGAAGTTGACGCTTCCAAATCTTCTCTCGAACGAAATCAACTCGGTCAGTTTTCTACTCCGTTTTCTTTAGCAAGTCAAATCTCAAGGTATGCTTTTACATTATTTAATAGCAATGCAACATTACATATTTTGGAACCCGCTTGCGGGAGTGGAGTTTTTATTTCTTCATCCATCAGGCAAAAAAAGTCTGATGTGTCATACACTTGTATCGAAATTGACGATTCGTACGCAAATATTTGTAAGGAATTATTTATAGATTACTCCGTGGAAGTCTTAAACAACGATTATTTTTCATTTTTATCATCCTTAAGAGCATCTGATAAATATGAACTACTATTAACCAATCCTCCTTATGTTCGTCATCATCATATTGAATCTGGGCGCAAGAGGCAATTTCAGGAATGGGTTCATAAGACTTTAGGAATTCGAGTTAGTGGTTTATCCGGGTTATATATTTACTACGTTTTATTGTCGGATCAAGTGCTGATTGACGGAGCTATAGCATCATGGTTGATACCAAGTGAGTTTCTTTACACGAATTATGGTAAGGCTCTTAGGGAATATCTTATTGAGAAAGTTTCTCTAATACGCATTCATAAATTTGAGGCTGAAGATGTCCAATTTGACGATGCACTCGTATCATCTTGTGTGGTCACATATAGGAAGGAGTCACCGAAACCCGGACTAACTTTCGATGCAACCGCAGGGACTTATGACAATCCTACAACTATAAAAAAAGTGCCTTACGGCTCGATTCGGTCTTCAGATAAATGGAATTTTCTCGATTCATCAGTAACCTCCTCAAATCATGGAATACCATTGGAAGAGTTGTTTCATGTTACTCGTGGCCTTGCTACAGGAAATAACAATTTTTTCTTGTTAAATGAGGAAGAAACTCTTGCTTTCGAACTCGACAATAGCTTTCTCATTCCAGTGTTACCAGGGCCTCGAGAAATTCAGTCATCGATCATCAAATCAGATTCAACTGGTACTCCCGCCGTCGAGAATAAACGGTATTTGTTGTCGGTAACTCAACCTCCAAACGAAATAGAAAAAAGGTATCCAAATACCTATGAGTATCTCCAAGAGGGGGTAAGGCGAGGTATTCACAAGGGTTATCTTTGTCAATCAAGAAAGGTTTGGTATTTCCAGGAAAAACGACTCCCCCCTTTATTCGTAGCGACTTACATGGGCAGAAATGGCTCGGAAGAAAGGGCGCCAATTCGATTTATTCTGAACAGATCAAATGCTGTGGCGACAAACGTCTATATCTGTCTTTACCCGAGAACTGAACTGAGACGCTTACTTAAAGGTAATAATTTGCGTGAAGAGGAACTACTGCAAGCACTAAATTCAATTCCTAGAGCAAGCATCGAGAGCGCGGGTAGAAGTTATGGCGGAGGATTACAAAAAATTGAGCCTAAGGAGTTAAGATCTGTGCGCATAGAAAACTTGCCCAATTGGCTCACTGAGAGAAGGGTTGAGCAAATCGAAATGTTTGACCGCCAGTAATTCGCTTGAATCAGTTTGCTAATAGGCATATCAGCACTCAATTTCTCCCCGTAAACCCTCACCTTTGCCGTCCAAATGCGGCTCTCCGTCATCATCGTCAACTACAACGTGCGCCACTTCCTGGAGCAGGCGCTGCTGTCCGTGCGGCGCGCCCTGCGCGGCATCGAGGGCGAAGTGTGGGTAGTGGACAACAACTCGGTCGACGACTCCGTGCGTATGGTGCAGGAGAAATTCCCCGAAGTGCGGCTCATCGCCAACAAGGACAATCCCGGCTTCGCCGTGGCCAACAACCAGGCCATCTGCCAGAGCACGGGCGAATACGTGTTGTTGCTCAATCCGGACACGCTGGTGGAGGAGGATACTTTTCAGAAGTGTCTCGCTTTCATGGACACGCACCCTGACGCCGGCGCGCTGGGCGTGAAACTCATCGACGGCAGCGGCAAATTCCTGCCGGAGAGCAAACGCGGCTTCCCCTCGCCGTGGGTGGCATTTTGCAAGACGTTCGGGTTGTCGGCGCTGTTTCCGAAAAGCAGCCTGTTCAATCATTACCACCTCGGCCATCTCAATGAAAACGAAACCAACGAAGTGGATGTGCTGGCGGGCGCTTACATGTTCATGCGCCGGGCGGCATTGGACAAGGCCGGCCTGCTCGACGAGGCGTTTTTTATGTATGGCGAGGACATCGACCTGTCGTACCGGATCATCAGGGCGGGTTATAAAAACTACTATTTTCCCGAAACGAAGATCATCCATTACAAGGGTGAAAGCACCAAAAAGGGCAGCCTCAACTACGTCCGGACGTTCTACCAGGCGATGATCATTTTTACCAGGAAGCATTTCACCGGGCGGCGGGCAGGGCTGTTCATACTGATGTTGCAGGCAGCGATCTGGCTGCGGGCAGGAATGACTTTGATCAAAAACGTTTGGGATAAAGCCCGGTTGCCGATGCTGGACGCGCTGTTGATCTATGGCGGTCTGGTGTTCCTGAAAAACTTTTGGGCCAATTACTACTACAAAGATCCGGACTGGTTCAAAACCAACGTATTGTGGTTCAATTTCCCGCTCTACATCCTCATCTGGCTCGGCTCGGTATGGCTCAACGGCGGCTACGACCATCGATATGATTTGCGTCGGCTGGTGCGGGGACTGAGTATCGGAACGCTTATCCTGGCCGCGGTGTACGGTTTTCTCGATCTCGATTACCGGCCTTCGCGGGCGCTGGTACTCATGGGCGCCGTATGGTCCGTGCTGGCAACCGTGGGGATCAGGGCATTGTTGCACTTTCTTGAATTCCGCAATTTCCGCATCGGGCGCGACAAGGTGAAAAATCTCGTGATCGTCGGCTCGGTGGAGGAAAGTGCCCGGGTGATGGGGTTGATCAACCAGGCGGGGGTGGTGAAGAATTTTATTGGGAGCGTCAACCCCACCCCCGACCCCTCCCCCACAGGGAGGGGAGACGTAGAGAACACCGTAGAGCGTACCGCGACATATGCAGAACACTCTACGGCGTTCTCTACGGCTCCCCTCCCAATGGGGGAGGGGAGCCGTAGAGNNATGCTTGCGCAAGATATAATGTCGTGGATGACCCGTCTGGGACCGGCCATATCCTACAAAATAGTGCCGGAGGAAAGCCTGAGCATCATCGGCAGCAGCAGCAAGAACGAACCCGGCGAGCTGTATACCATTGAGATACAGTACAACATTGCCCAACCGGGGCAACGGCGCAACAAAAGGGTATTCGATCTGCTGTTCTCCTTGTGCTTGCTGGCGACACTCCCTTTATGGTTGATTTTTTCAGCAAACCGGCATATATTTTTGAAAAACTGGTGGGCAGTTTTTTCCGGAAGAAAAACATGGGTAGGTTATATTCCGCATACACAAAACACCGCCTTGCCCAAACTCAAGCCGGGCGTCTTTACTCCGTTGGATGAATTGAAAGGTCTGCACGTCAATGACGATGCTGCTGCAAGGTTGAATTTTCTGTTCGCGAAGGATTGGAATGTCTGGCGGGATATGGATGTTATCAGTCGGCAGTGGCGGTAGCAGTGTCACTGCTGCCTTTTCTCTTCTTTCTTGTCCTGTTTCTTTTTGTCCTCTTTTTGGTCTTCGGGTTTGTGCCCGAACAGGCGTTTGAAGAGTCCCGGCTTCTTTTCTTCTTCCTTGTCGCCGGGCGGTTTTTGTGGATTTTCGGCGCCGCCTTCGCCACCGGGTGGCGTCGCCGGCTTATCCGTTTTTTTGTCGGTCGGAATCGTGTACATGGCGATCAGCGAATCACGCAACACGGAGTCCTGGGTATTGTTGACGAGCAAATTGAAGGAGTCCGGCGCAATACTGATCCAGGAATGGCAATTAATGGAGCCATACACCTCCGGTTTCAGGTCGAATTTTTCAGTGAGCAGACGGCCTAACTTCTTGTCGTTCGCCATTTTATGCCAAAACCATGCAACGATGGGCAGGGCCATCGCCGATCCCTGACCCAGGCTCATGGAGCGAAAGCGGACAGCCGGGCTTTCCGCACCGACCCAGGCGCCTGTGACTAATTGCGGGTTGAAGCACATAAACCATCCGTCGGCCTGGTTTTGTGTCGTTCCGGTTTTTCCTGCAAAATCGCCCCGGATACCATAGCCGTAGCGCAGGCGGGCGCCGGTTCCGTAGTCGATGACATTTTGCAGCATTCTGGTCATTACAGCGGCATGATAGGGTGTCAATGCCTTCACATTGGGGCCGATCTTTGGGTTGGCGGCCAGTTCTTCTTTATAATCGTAGATCACTTCTCCATCGCGGTTCAGCACTCTGAGCACGGTCACCGGCTCAGGGCGTGTGCCCTGATTGGCAATGGTGCCATACACTTTCATCATTTCATACAAACTGATATCGGCGGCGCCGAGGCTGATCCCGTACTCCCGCGGCAACGTGGACGTCACCCCCATCTTTTGGGCCAGATCGATGGTATGTTGAATGCCCACTTTTTCTATGAGCTGCGCTGCCACGACATTCACCGAACGCGTCAGAGCGCCGGCAACAGAATAGTACCCGCCATAGCGCTCGTCGGCATTGTGCGGCTCCCAGTCTACGATTTTTTTGATTTCATTGGGGAAATATTCGCAGGGCCGGATGCTGTCCTGTAAAGCAGCGGCATAAACGATCGGTTTGAAAGTGGAGCCGACCTGCCGCGAGGTTTTGATGTGATCAAGTTTGAAGTGTTTGAAATTGGTACCGCCTACCCAGGCACGCACGTAACCGTTGCGGTGATCCATGGCCATAAAGCCGCAATTGAGCAAACAGAAATAATAACGCACCGAGTCGAGGGGAGCGAGCATGGTGTCTACTTCCGAACCGCCGTTTTTCCAGGAATAAACCGTCATTTTTGTCGGTTTTTCGAATTCTGCCAACGCCTGCTCTTCACTCAGGCCGGACTCTTTATACGCATCCCAACGGGCACTGCGCTTGACCCAATCCAGTACCCATTTGTCGTCGCCCCAGGGTTTTTCCTTCTTATAGTTTTTCCAGTGCTGATCGAATTGTTTCTGCAAATCCTGCATGTGCTTATGCACGGCCTCCTCGGCATACTGTTGCATTTTGGAATGCAGGGTGGTGTATATTTTCAATCCGTCGGTATACAGATTGTATTTCCCTTCTTCTTCTTTGCGGTATTTTTCCAGCAACTTCGGCATCACATCGGTACGCAGGTATTCGCGGAAGTAGGTTCCGGCGCCCTGGTTGTTGCTGTCTACGTTGTAATACTTCGCACCGACGGGCTTTTTGCTCAATTCGTCGTATTGTTGCTGGGTCAGATCGCCGTTCCTGAGCATCTGCATCAACACCACGTTCCGGCGTTTTTGAGCGTTTTCAGGGCGCCGCACCGGGTGGTAAATGGAAGTGCCTTGCAACATCCCGACCAGCGTAGCTGCCTGGTCTACAGTGAGGTCTTTGGGTTTTTTATTGAAGTATTGCCGCGAGGCTACGCTGATACCAAACACATCGCCGCCAAAGGGAACCGTATTCAGGTACAGGTTGAGCAGCTCCTGTTTATTGTAAATCCGCTCCAGGCGGACAGAGATGAAATTTTCCCGTATTTTACTGATAATCAGGCCAGAACCCGGTATCCAGTATTCTTTACGCCCGTAGAGATTTTTAGCCAGTTGCTGGCTCAAGGTAGAAGCGCCACGCAGTCCTTCTCCCGAAAGAAAGCCGTAGCCCACACGCAGCCAACTCTGGATATCGATGCCGCTGTGCTCCAAAAAACGCCGGTCTTCGGTGGCGATGAGCGCACTGATGATAAAGGGCGATATGTTATCCATCGAAATCGTCGTACGATTCTCGATGTAATACTTGCCGATCAGGACACTGTCGACGGTATAAATTTCCGTCGAGTTGGCGGTCTCGATATTTTTCAGTTCTTCTGTGGAAGGCAGGCGGCCAAACAACCCGATCCATACGCCGGCAATCAGAAAGAGGAGGAGGTAAAAAAACCATTTGATGAGCCAGCCCGTCCAGCCGAGCACACCGCCGGCAATCGGATGTTGCTGCCTGAAACCGGTCCACCAACCCCGCAGGGGAGCGGTAAACCGCGCCCAGGCATTGGTAACAGGTGCGAAAAACACCCTTACCGGAGCCGTTTTTTCGGTCACCCATTGACCGACAGCATGTCGACTATTATTCAGAGACTTCAAAAAATCACGCATAAGCGGAGGGAAACGTTTTCAGATGCACTTCTGATATACGTTTGGGAGTGCGAAGGTAGAAAATTTTGTCAGCCTGTCGCAGTACATGCACGAGTTTTCGGCAGATGATTTCAGCTGCGGCGTTTGTACCGAAGTCCCCATCAATCGCTGTTCGTTTGTACCCGTTTTTTACATCTGATACTTCACCTCTTTCGCAACAGGTTCTTCGATTTTGATGCTTTCAAACACATCTTCCTCTCCCGCCACTACCTCACGCACCGGAGCAGGCGGCGCGAACAACGCCGTTTTGTCATCGAACCAGGCAAGCATTTGCTCCACAGAAATTGAGGGGCCCGGGTTTGTTTCATACTGTTCCAAGTCTTTGACGCCCAATAAGTCGGCGCCGATATAGCGCCCCAATTGAAAATACGCCTCCCACTGAATTTCATCAAAAAACTGGTCGCTGGTGGCTTCGTGCGGGAAGTCGGGATGGTATATTTTATACTTATAGGTGCCGTATTTCAGCGGGTCGTCGTCCTCCGAAAGATAGGGCTTGCCCATAGGCGCCAACACGGAGGATTTTACATAAATGAACGTGCCGACCTTGAACGGTTCATCAAAATTGATAATTTGGTTCTCCTCTTTTTGCGTCTCCGGATTGAGTACTTTCCGGTCTTCCCACCATTGGTAAACGTCGGCAACGGCGAATCTTTTTTTCGAATACACCTGCGACGGGCGCGGACGAATGAGTTCCTCCGGCTGCTCGTCGGGGCGGAAACGGATTTCAAGACCTAATTCGTTGCGGGCGCGGATGATGAGGTTGTTGAGGTCGAAAAAAGTGTAAAGTTTGTCCTCGCCTGCATCCACGGCAATAATAAGCCGGCAGCCCCGGCGCAGGAGTTCGTACACGCCGAGGTTTTCGATATGACCGCCGTCGGAGATGTTGATCATTTTGTTGTTCAACCCGATGCGTCCGAGCAATTCTTTGAAAAAATAAATGGGCCACCACACGATGGCGCGGCTTGTTACTAATTTTAACGGGTTGGAGGTCCAAAAGCCGAGACGGGCGTTGAACACCGTCATCAGCACACTCAGCATTTTGTTGGAATAAATACCGAGGCCCGGATTGACCGCTGCCGCTGAAATGGTCACCGCTGCCGGAAGTGTCATATTCCGGTAATCCTGATAGCGGTCTGTGGGCACGTAGCAAGTGAGTTTTGAGCCGCAGAAAAGCGGGCTGAGCAGAAAGTAGTCGCTGGCTTTGGTGCCTTTGAATTTTTCACCGCCGCCGGGGTTTTGCAGGTTTAGGCAGGTATTGATAAGCGGATAGGGCGCGAGATAGTCCGTTTTCATATCGGAAGCAGCATTAAAAACGTCTTTGAGCGGCATGTTTTTGTGCTTCCCTGCAAACTGCAGAAACAAATCGGCTAATTGCTTGCGGTAATAACGGTGGAAACTTAAAGCGTTGGGGTTGGTGAAAAAACCAAGTACGAACAGCAACACCGCGTTAATGGCATAATCCGCCAACACGTCGTCGGTTTGGCGTTGGCCGGTTTTAACGCCGGCTAATAATATCCAGCCGTAAAGCGCCAACCCCATGACAGCAAGCACGGATTCGATTTTGTTGAATTGCTTGGAAACACCGAGGTTGTAGTTGAGCAGAATGTTTGCCAGAAAGTGGATCAGCATCAAACCGCCGACCACGAGCAATGCCCACCACTCGATGCTGCGGGCCAGGCCGGAAGTCGTCTCCAGGGGGTTGGTTCCAATAAAACCGGCGACTACGTCGAACAGGTAGTACAAAATGCCGAGAATGATCACCGGACTGATCAGACTCATCAGCCAACTGACAATAAAGGCCACTGCCATCAGGAAGGTGCTGCCCGTTTTCCAGACACCCTGACCGGGTGTGAGGTATTCGCCGTGTTTGCGCAGTGCAGCGATTTGTTCCGGGGTGAAAAGTTGGTCGAAATCGCCTTTTTCCTTCGCTGTTGCCTGCACGTAGGCGTGTGTGTAGCCCCCGCCCGACACAGTGCTCAGGTAGTCGGCTTTTTGCAAAATACCGAACTTGTTGAGTGTTTTTAAAATACCGAGGTTGATGGTGGCCGAGCGGATGCCTCCGCCCGACATGGCAATACCGAACCAGTTTTCCTGTTCGGGGGTGCCGTGTTCCTGCCCCAATTTGTTGCGGCGCTGGCGCAATTGCTCTTTTTCGCGCTGGATGACTTCTTTGAAAGAAAATATGCTCATTTCAGAAGGGTTTTGGGTTTGAAAGTTCAGGTGCAAAAGAAACACCTCCGTTTTGTATGCAGGCACTTTGCGCGACAAAAATTATTCGCTCGTCACAAAACGGCAAAAATCCTCCGCCAACAACATGGTTTTCCCTTGATAATGCTTTTGCGGGTGCAGGTGTTTTTTTAATGCCGATTCCACCGCTCCGTCTTTTTCCAAAAAGGTCGTGAGCGTCCGCAGTACTTTGAAATAACGCGGCAGGTCGTTTTGCTGCGGAATATCGCGTGCACCGAAACAGGTCATAGCCTTTTGAAAAACAGGGAAATCGTAGGGGGCATACGACGCCGGGTAGCGAAAAGCGAGGTAGAGCGCGATCATCCGGTAGTCGTTGTGATAATGGTTGTTCTCCATGCTCAGCGGGTGGTCGCGCCGGAAGTCGCGCAGCAATTCGTCGCAGCCGAACACAAACCGCCCGATACGCCCTTCCACTTCGCGGGTCTCGTTGAACAAGTCGTCGAACATGAGCCGCACGGTTTGGGGTGACACCTTCCAGAATTCGAGCATCATTTTTTTCGGAAACCACTGCTCCGTCTGCCAAAGCCGGCGTGTTTCTGAATTTTGAAAACAACGGTCGAACATCGCCACAGGATCGGCAGCATCGGGGTTCCAGTTGGTCTGGAAATGTTGCAGCGACTCCCATTTGTGCGCATAAGGGTGGTGGCGGACGCCGGCCAGCCATTTTTGGTATTCGGTAATGGCGGTTTGGATTTTAGCGAGGAGCATATTAATTCAAGTAGTTTTTGGCAACGGTCACGTCCTCTTTGCGCACTTTGACCCCGGTCCAGGTAGTCATCCCCATGTTGGGTTTTTCAGCGTCGGCGCGTTCCGCAATGATTTCCGCTGCCGTTTGCCGGCTCACCGCCCAAAGCAATTTATTCTGGATGATTTTGAAGAACTCCCGGGTCATTTGACTGTCCTCTTTGTAGTCTATACTCGTGGTATAAATGTCTTTAACTTTTTGATAGAATACTTTTTCCGAACTCCGGATGTCGCGAATGCGAGACAAAAGTTCGTCGAAGTAATTCATTTGACCGGCTCGTTTTAGCCGCTCGTCGTCGAGGGTAAAACCTTTGATGATGTATTCCCGGAGCCGTTGGGTCGCCCAGATGCGGAATTGGGTGCCCCGGTGCGAGTTGACACGGTAGCCGACGGAAATGATCATGTCAAGGTTGTAGTAGTCCACTTGATAGGTTTTGCCGTCGGCGGCAGTTGTTGCATAATTTGCAACAACTGAATCGATCTGTAATTCTCCTTCCTCCAACACATTTTTAATGTGCCTGGAAATAACCGACTTGTCGCGCTGGAACAATTCGGCCAACTGGTTCAGCGTCAGCCAAACGGTTTCGCCTTCCATGCGGACCTCGACTTTGGTTTGGCCGTCTTCGGATTGGTAGAGGATAATTTCACTGTCTGACATAGCGCAGGTAATTTATTACCGGCAAAAATAAAACAAAATTCCAATTAGTGGAAATAAAATCTTTTTTAAGTATTTATAATTCCATTTTTAAGATTTTTTATGCCGATAGTGAAACCTTGCAGGTTGATTTGACTATACTACTTTCCGATACAAAATGTAAGATATACTCACAAAGAATTGAAAAACAATTAGTTAAATCAATGTCTTGATTTCCGAGGTACAAGTAGGGTACATTTTTTCCAAAAAAGCCTAATTTAAAGGCAATTTTACTGGTAAAAACGGTGCCTTCCAAAATAGCCGATATGGAGATACTTAAAAGAAGAAGCCGCGCCGATTTACTCGGCACGGCTTCTTTGTTTTACAACCTTTAACGGGCTGCCTTGCTCATTTGCCTTTGTTGCTTGGTTTGGACTTAGTTAAATTTTTCGGCTTTTTTACACTTAAATTCATGTCTTTTTTCACTACTTCAATCAAACGGTCAGTCACGATTTCAGCAACGGCAGATGTTTCCATCCACGGCATAAATTCTTGATTACCACCTGTTTTCTGCACAAATAATGAAAGCACAGGGACATCGGGCGGTAAGTTAAGAAAGTGAACATTGTCTGATTCAAATACCTGCATAGTAGAAGGGTGTAAGTTTGGTCATGAAAAATATTTGGAGAAAAAATGTGGGTTTAATTCCGGTTTGAAATAGTGCTTTCGTTTCTTCCAAATGAAGCCATCCCCTTTAGATATGAGTGCAACATCTACGGGGCCTCCCACGCTTTCTTCGGCAAAGGTAATTCGTCTTTTCAGATAAGTCAAATAAATGAGGCTTTCAGCCATTTCAGCCAAATCTTCTTTGGAAAGAGTGGCTACTGCATCCATCAAAGGATTAATATAATTCTGCGATTGAAGTTTTTGCATCTCTGTTGCATATTCACTTAACAGGGTTTCAATGCTAATGTTGCCTATTTGCGCAAGTAAGTTTTTCCTCCGCTTTCCTATCGTTTGCAAAATCAAGCCATTGTATTTCCGCATAAATTCACCAAAATTAGTGATAAAAATTTGACGCAAAGTTGGGTCAATGCCGCTTAAAATGGTATCTATGACGTCCTTTTGAGCAAAGGGGCGGATGGCACTTTGCATGTGAGCGGTAATGGAAATTGCACTATTTTCTTCCACAAAAAAACGAAGCCGATTCCTCCATGCAAACGAAACCTGAATTGGCACTAATGATGGGAATATTTCTCCTTCCCCATATCCAGCAAAGACTAATCCGCTGAATCGGTTCAAAAAGTTATGGCTGACGAGCATTTGAAAGGCAATATCCTTAAGTTGACGCTTTCGATTTTCATTTAGCGTTATGCCATACTGAAAATAAGCCGTAGTAATTGCTGCCTCCAATTCTTCGTTGGCTTCTTCATAAAATTGTTGAAGTTGTAAACCAGCAAACTCAGGGATTTTGGGATTTGGGTTATTTGTTAATTGGTTCCAAATTTCGTCAATTTTATTTTCAATTAAAATTTGAACTTGTGCTAAATTTTTTTGCGCCTGAATCAAGAATATTTGAGATTGATTTTCCACAGCTGCTCGGTTTATAATTTCAAAAACCGCCATACAAAGATCAACCAATGACTCCTTCTGCAATTGTTCGTCTGAAAAGAAATTACGATCACGAAGAAATTGTATAAAATTTTCCTGATAATGTCGAACGGAGGGGAACTCAACATTTCCAACTTGATCCCTATAAACCTTCACAATGACTTCCCAAGGTGTCCCCATAAACGAAGCACTATTGTAAAGCATTAAACCAACTGGAGCTCGGTTAGATATACGAAAAATTTTGTTGGCATGATTAAGGATTTTACGGTTATTCGCCCCGCTAATCGTTACTGCGCTATCAGCGGCCAAAGCAACTGCTTGTTTGTTTAAAATTCCAACTACAGCTGTCATAAAAAAATTATAAGTTTTTGATGGATGCAAAAATAGAACAAAAGTTAATCATTGTATTTGTCAACTCCATCTGTTCAGTGGGCGTTAAATTCCTTACCTTTTTAAACATCGGCACACCTACCTGCCCACAAACCCCGAACCAGGCTAATCCACCCCAATATTCTGCAAATGGTCACGGGTAGCCGCCCCCGTTTCCTCCTAAATCCTATCCCTCAACCCCTGCACAATTTGTTGATAAACCGGCTTCACCAAATACCCAAACAGTTCATTGGCGAACTTTTCATCAGTCAGAATTTTGTCGAAAAACTCCGGGTTTTTGCTCATTCGTTCAATCACCTTCTTTTCAAAAATTTCCTTGCTGCTTCCCTGTTTGAACACCTCGAAAGAATTGTTCAATGCCTGTTTTATCAAGATTGCATCATTCGCCATTTCGTGTTGAATCTGTTCCACGTTGAAGCGTTCGGCTTCGGTGAAATCCGTTCCAAAACGTTCGTTCAGGACTTGAATGATTTCAGATAGTTGGGTGTATTCGTCCACTCCTTTCGGCAAACCGGCTTCCAACGGCGCTTTGATTTTGTATTCCTGATTTGGCTCTAAAACGATGCTGCCTTCGTTGATTTTCTGCAAGCGATAGTATTCCAGCGAAACTTCGTCTTTTAGTTTGAAGCGGTCGTTCAGGTTCTTTTTGGGCAGTTTGAGCAAAAGGAAACGGCAGTAGGTGTAGAACTTTTCCAAATCCATATCACTAAACGGCATGATTTGGGAAAGGTAGGAATAAGCATTTACGAAACTTGTTGCGCTGTTTTTGAAATCTTCCTTTGCCTCTTCATCTTCCAGCACTTTGAACCGATCCACCGCCGGGTCAACATAGGCGTTCAACAAAGCATGGATTTTGTTTTGGTGCAAATTCGGCTTGGAATAGTATTCCCGGCAAAAGTTGTCAACTTCTGATTGCCAAATGACTTGCGCACTTTCGATTTCTCTTTTCAGGTCGTACAAACGGTTTGGGTCGGAAGGCTCTTCCAGCGAGGTGATTTCATAGTAAGGCTGGAATGATTGCAGGATTTCTTCCCGGTCATTGGCGAAGTCCAGGACGAACGTATCTTCCTTGCCGGTATGGATTCGGTTCAGCCGGGAAAGGGTTTGAACGGCTTTCACGCCGGACAGTTTTTTGTCCACATACATCGTATGCAGCAAGGGTTGGTCAAACCCCGTTTGGTACTTGTCGGCTACCAAAAGCAATTGAAATTCATCCGTTTTGAAACGTTCCGGCAGTTCCTTTTCTCCGAAGCCGTTTAACTCTGTTTCTGTCCATGATTTGTTTGGAATGTCCGGGTCTTGCACTTTCCCCGAAAACGCAACCAAAGGTTTTATGTGGCTGTATCCCTTTTCTTTCAGGTACTTTTTGAACTCGAAGTAGTAACGGACAGCATGAAGCCGCGAACCAGTCACAACCATTGCCTTTGCCTTCCCGCCGATTTTCTTGGAGGTGATTTGCCGGAAGTGTTCGACAATCACTTCCGTTTTTTGTGCCAGGTTGTACGGATGCAAGGAAAGAAACCGCGCAATTGCCCGGCTTGCCTTTTTCTTGTTCACTTCCGGGTCATCTTCGATGGCTTTGGAAAGTTTGAAGAAGGTTTGATAAGTCATGTAGTTTTTCAGCACATCCAAAATGAAACCTTCTTCGATGGCTTGCCGCATGGAATAAAGGTGCGAGGCTTCGCCGTTTTCGCCGAACACTTCCAGCGTTTTGGCCTTCGGTGTAGCGGTGAAGGCAAAAAAACTGATGTTCGGTTGCTTGCCCCTGTCCAAAATGGATTGCCTGATGAAGTCTTCGCCGTCGGCTTCGTCTTCGGTTTCCTCACCTTCTTTGCCTTCGTATTTCTTGCCGCCCAAAATGCTCTTCATTTCTTTTGTGCTTTCCCCGCTTTGCGAACTGTGGGCTTCATCAATGATGACGGCGTATTTGTTTTGCGCAATCTTGGTCAAGGTAGCGCCCGAATCAGCGCCGGTTTCCTTCGCCAACCTTGCGATACTTTCCAGCACGAACGGGAATTTTTGCAGGGTAGTGATAATGATACTGCTCCCTGAAATCAGGGCATCCCTCAACTGTCCGGTGTTTTGGTCAATCTTTTGAACTACGCCCGTTTTGTGTTCAAACTGATAAATAGTGTCCTGCAATTGCTTGTCCAAAACCCGCCGGTCTGTAATCACCACAACCGAATTGAACACCTTTTGATTGTTTGACCAAAGGCTGAAAAGCCGGTACGATAGCCAGGCAATCGAATTACTTTTGCCGCTTCCCGCCGAATGTTGAATCAGGTAATTTTTCCCCGCGCCGTATGTTTTGGCATCGTTTTCAAGTTGCAGGACGGCGGTTAATTGGTGATAACGGGGAAAGATGATGCGCTCTTCCTTGCGCTTTTTGCCGTCTTCGGTTTTCGTTTCCGTTTCCATGTGGATGAACCGCCCGACAATATCCAGCCAACTATCTCTTTGCCAAATCTCTTCCCAGAGGTAGGCGGTTTTGTGGCCGTTGGGGTTTAGGGGATTTCCAGCGCCCCGATTCACCCCTTTGTTGAAAGGAAAAAAACGGGTCTTGCCCCTGTTCAAAAAAGTGGTGAAATACACTTCATCCGTGTCCACCGCAAAATGAACCAACGCCCGTTTTTTGAACTGGAAAAGCAATTCGGCGGGGTCACGGTCTTCAATGTATTGGCGTTTGGCGTTTGCGGTATCTTGCCCGGTGAATTGGTTTTTCAATTCGACTGTGGCAACGGGCAGCCCGTTGAGGCTCAAAAGCAGGTCAATGGAATTTTCGTTTTTCAGGCTGAATTTTACTTGCCGGGTGACTGTCAGCCGGTTAAGATTGTAGAGCCTTTCGGTTTCGGGGTTGAGGCTGTGGACGGGTTTGAAGTAGGCCAATTTGAACTGCACCCCGTTGTCGGTGATGCCGTTGCGCAGCACTTCCAGCATACCAACGGAAGCCAGTTCCTTGTCCAATCTTTCAAGGAATTTTTGCCGGGCATTGCCCCTGTGGATGGCTTCGAGCCGTCGCCATTCGGCGGCCTGTGTGTCTTCGATGAAGGCGAACAGGACGCTTTCATCCAGCGCCAATTGGCGGCTGAAATTGGCCGCGTCGCCGCTTTGCCAACGTCCTTCGGGAGAGAGCAGCGCGGCTTCGATGGCTTCTTCAAAGGCTGTTTCAGTGTGCTTCCGGGTCATTACTTACAAATGGTCAATTCTTTGTTTGAAAGTATGTTACATTCTTTCCGGTTTCCCCACAGGTCTAAGCCGAAAAGCGAACGGATGTTTTTCCCGAAGTGTTTTTTCAACAATGAACTCCCAATCCTTCACAAGCACTTTCACAATTTCCCATGATTTATCCTGACCCTTTGGCATCTTCAAAAAAAACGCGCCCAATTTGTGGTCTTCACATAATTGGGATTGAAAGCGTGTTCGTTGAATATTCAAATCTTTGGTAATCAAAACGCTCTCTTCATTACCAATGCGGGGAATAATGATTTCATCGGCTGTACCCTTGCCGAAAGATTCAGTCGTATGTTTTACGGTAATTTCCATGAAGTGAACTTTACTAAGCAATTCAAATGCTTGCGCCCAATAATGGGAAAGGTTTTCATCGAAGTAGATAGTCTTCATGCAGCGTGTTTAAGGAACTGAATGGCTTCATTCACTTCATCAGTGTTCAGGTCATAAAGTTTACCTATCTGTTCAACGTCTTCGCCACTCTGATACATGGAAAAGAGTACTGCGGCAGTTACATTAGTGCCTTTAATAACAGGCTGTCCGAATTGATGATGAGGGTCAACTACAATCTTTGATTGCTTGCCTGCTGGGTAAAATCGTTCTACTACTCCATTTTTGTCAAAAGTCAGTTTGTCCTTTGCAAATAACTCAACAAATTCGACAATGTTAGTTTGTTTTTTACCGTCAGTGCTTACTAACGCATCTTTGATGTAAACCCAAAGTTTTTGCCCGTCACTTAGGAGGTTTTGGCTGGCAAATGGGTGTGCAAAGTGATAATCGCGAGTAATGTTTTCCCTTGCTTTTAAAATATCACGCGGTTTCATGCCCAATTCCTGTAAACGGAAAACCGTGTGCAACTCAATCAATGTCAAAAAACTGACTGCTTTTGAATTGCTTCCGGCAGACCAAGTAAATGTATCAGAAAAATACGGCTGCCCCATCCGTTCATCCCACTGCGCAAGATAACGGCGTACCTTATGTTTGGGGATATTCAGCAAACTGCTGATGTCGGCTACCGTGTAGATACCCGCCCCAATGACCGATTTACTGATTGTTTCTAACATTTCAGGACAAAGTTAAATGACATTCAGGCATTTGCGATTTTACAGGACACATATTTTCCCCGTCACCGCCTCAAAAATCAACGCTTGCCGGTACTCTTGCAGCAAGGCGATTTCTTGCCGGATGCCGGCAATGGCTTGGTCTATTTGGGTGGTCTTGCGGTCGAGGTAGGCAGCGATGGCGGTTTGTTCGGGGAGGGGCGGGTGAAAAATAGGTACACCCTCAAAGGCAGCAATACTTAAAGCGTACCGCGTCACCCCTTTTGCTTCGATTTCAAAGTAGCCGTTGAAAGGCTGGGATTTGAAAGTCCAAAAAAGAAAAGAGCCGTCCAGTTTTGTCGCATTTGGTCTAATCTGAGTGAGGTGATAGCCGCAAACGACATTTTCAAAATCCTCAACTACCAATGCAGGTACGGCGATGTCGGCGGGGTCTTCCGAATCTTTTGTAGCAAGCACGTCCCCTTTTTTGAGCCTGAATTGCTCAAACTGAGCAGCCGTTGCAGTTGCTTTCATAAAGTCAATGCCCTTCGTGATTTGGTCATTTTTGTAAACGTCCACATAGTTGCACAAAAAGGCTTCTACATCTCCTTCAACGGTTTTTTTATCAATGTTGCTTGGCCTGACAGAGGCTAAATACTTCAACTTTTTCACCTCCCACTCTTCCGGCACATTCCCAATCCATTCCACGCCCGAAGATTTCATTTTCGCGCCGGGTCGGATGCCTTTGGTCACGGCTTGGTTGATGATGGCTTGGCGCTCTTCCCGGAAGAGTTCAATCAGCCCTTCCTTTTCGGCAATGGCTTGGTCTATTTGGGTGGTCTTGCGGTCGAGGTAGGCAGCGATGGCGGTTTGTTCGGGTAGAGAAGGTAAAGGAGTTGGCAAACTTCTGTACTTGTCTGCACCTATGTTTTGGATTGTTGCTTGGTTGAAAATGGCATTTTTCCAGTTTTCGTAACCGTTTGACTTAGTGAAGTAGTAAAGGAAGTCAGACAAAAGTTTCTCTTTGTCTGCCGATGCTTTTATCAAATAACCAGCAAAACAAGCCTTCCCTCCATAGTTTTTAAATTGGAATGTTTTACCAACAGTTGCACCACTTCGAGCGAACAAAATATCCCCTTCTGTCAAAAAATAGTCTTGCGCTTTCTCAATCGGCAATGATTTAAAAGTATCATCTCGAAGTTTGCCATCATCTCCAAAATCTGTTATCCGTATGTATCTTGGTTGAGTTGGGTCGTCATCTTCTGCCGGTTCGTTTGCCCCATATTTTAAAGGCTCACTTAAAAGCCAATGAAGGCTTTTTACCTCCCATCCTTCCGGCACATCCCCTACCCACTCTACGCCCGAAGGTTTATATTTCGGATATTTTTTCATGCTTCAATGGCTTTAAGAAGGCTGTTTTGGTTGGCGGCTTCGAGTTTCAGAATGTCCGCCCGGATTTCTTCGAGCGAGCGCAAAGGTTTGTATTGGTAGAAATAGCGGGTGAAGTTGACTTCATAGCCCACTTGCGATTTGCTTTCATCCATCCAGGCATCCGGCACATGGGGCAACACTTCGCGCCGGAAATAATCGGCAATGCTTTCTTTGAGCGGTACGTTTTCAAAATCGCGCAAACTGCCGTCCGTTTGTGGTTTGCCTTTTTTCAGCACGGGTTTTCCATCTTCGAGCAAAGGCCGTTCCACAGTTATCCGGGTGTAACCGAAGTCAGTGTTGTCGAAGATTTTGCAGCGTTGCCCGGCTTTGAAATCGCAGTAGGTACGGGTGATTTCTTCGATTTGGGCGGCTGAAATTTCGTTGCGTTTGTTGCCCAAACTTCGCTTCATTTTTTGGAATAAATCCACCGCGTTCACCAACTGGATTTTGCCTTTTCGTTTGGGCTTTTTCCGGTTGGTCAAAACCCAAATGTAGGTACTGATGCCCGTGTTGTAAAAGAGTTGGTCGGGAAGTGCGACAATGCCTTCCAACAGGTCGTTTTCGATTATCCATTTGCGGATGTTGCTCACACCACTACCCGCCGAACCCGTGAAAAGCGGCGAACCGTTGAAAACGATAGCAAGCCGTGTTCCCGTTTCCACTTGCAGCATTTTGGAAATCATGTGCTGCAAAAACATCAAAGAGCCGTCCGATATGCTTGGCAGTCCTGCCCCGAACCGCCCGCCGAAACCCTTCTTTTCGTATTCCGCTTTGATTTCCTTTTCCACCTTTTTCCAGTCCACGCCAAACGGTGGGTTGGAAAGCAGGTAATCGAAACGCTCGTTTTCCAGCCCGTCTTCGGTGAAGGAATTGCCCAACTTGATGTTTTCCGGGTCTTGCCCCTTTATCATCATGTCCGCTTTGCAGATGGCGTAACTTTCGGGGTTGAGTTCCTGCCCGAAGAGTTTCAGCACGGCGCTTTTATCGGGGTTGTGTTCCCGGAAGTATTCGTCGGCTGTGGAAAGCATCCCGCCCGTGCCACACGCCGGGTCGAACAGGCTTTTGATGATGCCTTCTTTGAAAATCTCACTGTCTTCGGCAAAGAGCAGGTGAACCATGAGTTTTATCACCTCCCTGGGTGTGAAGTGTTCGCCCGCCGTTTCATTGCTGCTTTCCGCAAACTTGAAAATCAGATGCTCGAATGTGTACCCCATTTCGAGGTTGTCCACGTTGCAAAGGTCAATGCCCGCAAATTCTTTGGTGATCCTGAAAAGCAGGTTGGCTTTGTCGAGCCGCTGGATTTGTTCGGCAAACCGGAAGTTGTCGAAAATCTCTTTGACGCTTTGGGAAAAACTGTTCAGGTAGTAGGTGAGGTTTTCGGCGATTTTGTCGGGTTCGCCCAAAAGGTCTTCGAGGTTGAGAAAATTGCTGTGGTTATGGAAAAACTTGAAGCCGGATTTACCATTCAGGATTTTGTCCACCACATCCGAACTTTTCTCTTTGTGGACTTGGTAAGCCTTCAAAACTTCCGGTTTGTTAGGCTCCAATAGGCAATCTAAACGACGTAGGACGGTGAAAGGCAAAATCACCCTGCCATATTCCGATTGCTTGAAATCACCCCGAAGCAGGTCTGCAATTGACCAAATAAAGTTGGCGCGTTCCTGAAATGTTGCCATTGGGAATTATTGGTTGAGTGAAAGGAAGAGGGGCGAAAGTAGGAAACACTTGGCTACCTAAGTGCTTTAAACACATTTCGCACATTTACCCCCTTCCCCGCCTTTTCAACTTTTCGCTCCAAACGAGTATAGCGCCGGGTCTCTTTGCCCCGGTATTCCGTTTTAAAGTAGGGCTTATTCATTGCTTCCCAAACGTCCGCCTGAACTTCGGACATATCGAAAAAGCGGTTCACCAATCGCCATTTTTTTGAATCGGTTTGCCGCTTATACATAGCGCCGCGAACGGCGGAACGGTGCATAAACCGGCCTTCAATCAAATGGAGTTTTTTGCAGCGTTTGCCGGTGAACGGGCAACGAAAAAACCAAATAAGCCCCTTGCCGATATTCGCAGGGACGGGAATAAGCGGGACGCGGTATTGAACGGGTTGCCCGTCATAAGCGTATTTAAATTGAATATACGCCTGTCCAAATTCAAGGCTCAATGAAACGATATAACCAACGCTGGCTTCCCGTTCGCCTCCCCTCCCCCAATAGACTGTGCCGGAACGATAGTTGCCCGGTTTGAGACAGCCCCAACGTTTCAAATCTGCAATGCTGACTGTCAGGCAACGGTCAATAATGAGCGGGAAAGTGGGCGTTTTAGCCATGTGAATTTTTTTTCAGAAACCTAAAAAGTTAGAGAAAACTGAATTGCTCTCTCTCTTCAAAGCGGACTGATTCGACTTTGGGTAACACAAAAGGCAGCATTTTACAAAGGACATTAAGCCGGTCTTTGGTTTCGAGGCTTTGCAAGTATTCGGGCAAACGCTCCATTTCCTGCCGGAAAATGTCTTTGAGTATTTGCCTCAAATCGCCGGTTTTCAATTCAACTTTGTTTTGCCCTGTTTCCCTGCTCAGCCTGCTTAACAGGGCATCCAAAGGTTTGGAAATGCCCGTTAATTGGATTTCAGACTCTTTGTTTTCTCCATAGGCGAACACCGTATGCTCGAAATAATAAAGTAACTGCCGGGCCATGAATTGTTTTTCAGTGTCATTCATCCCGTTCGTTTGCTGCTCAAAAATCGGTATCACTTTGGCCGGTTGGTCGAATACCTTTAAAAATGCGCTTTGCAATTCAACAAACATCTTTAGCGGGATTGCAGCATCAACGAAAACGCCGGTTTTTATCGCTGAAAGCCAAACATCCAAAGCGTGTTTATTGTCATGCTCGGTGCCAAAGTTTAGGTACTGTTCAATGTCCGGCGCGGCGGGTGCAGCCTTTTGCTTTTTCATGTTCGGGTGTTCTTTTTTATAGCGTTCTGCAAGTTCTGAAATTACCTTTTTTATAGGTTTCGGAAAATTCGGAAAAGTGGCAACTTTTAGCCGATTTTCAGCCGATTTTTACTCACACAGTTTTAAGTCAAACCGGGCAATCAGTTCCGCTACTGCCGGGTTTTTCTGAATCATTCGGGCAAGGGTTTGGCGCTCGTTTTTCGGGGCGTGTGCGCTCGTTTTCGGCGGCGTGGGGGTTGGTGTTGCGGCCTGTCCCGTCGTGTCGTGGCGGGGTTGAAAATCGGCCAAATCGAAGCGCAAAAGGTAGTCTGCCAAGTCTGCCCCCGCTTCGCGTTCGTCGGGACTTGCCCGGCGCTCCAAAAGGTCGGAAACCGCAACCTGAAAACCGGCTTCGCGCAATTCGTCGGCTTTGGCGCTCCATTGCTCGAAAGGCGTTTTGGTGTCCGTTCCTTTGGGCTGGCCAGTGTCGGGAAACAAAACAACCCTTCGCCCGCGCAAGGCTTCCCAGCGTTCCAACGGCGGGAAATTTTTGCCCCCCGTCGCTAACCAAAGGTAATTCATTCGGGCAAAATAAACGCTGGCAATTATCGCCGTTTTTTCACTCTCGACAATGGCAACGGCCTTGCCCGGCTCGCTGCTCAAAAGGTGTTCCCCCAAAAAGCATTGCTGTAAATGAAAGCCAGGCAACTTCAAAAGGGCGTGTACCCACGTCGGTTTCCGGTGTTCGCTTTTGTCACGCCTGCCGGTGTCCGGGTCGTAAAGCATTACCTTTCCCGTCCGCACTTTTCCCGAAATATCCACCTGCCAAAAGACGGTTGCCCCGGCGTTTTGCCAATGGAGCGACGTGCCGACATGGTAACGAAATAGGGCATCGTCCGCCGTTTCCTGCCCGAATTTGGAGCGCAGAAATTTTACAAAGTTGTTACGCTCATAACCTGCCAGGCTTCGCCGAAAAATAGCGGGGTCAATGTGTGAGGCGGTCGGCATCGGCGCGGCAGTCGGTTGCGGCCTCGACACGGCGCGGGGGCGCGGGGCATCGGCGCTGCCTGTTTGGATGTTGCCTTGTCGGTCAAAACAAATGCCTGTTTCATTAAAATACTGCCGGGGGGTAAAATGGTATCCGCAATTCATTTCCCGGTTGCACTTGCCGACATAGGCCGGAAACTCGACTTCGCCCAACGTGTCAACGTACCGGGCAAACTCCCGGCGTTTGCCACATTCCGGGCAAGTGTGACGGCTTGCCGGTGTACGGTATTTTTCGAGGGTGAAACGGTGTGTGTCGGTCGCTGGCATGGCTGAAACTATTTTTGTTTTTGGCACGTCACGTTCGTCACTTGCGTCACTTTTTCTGAATAAAAACTACTTGCCCGATGTTCTTTTTTTGGAGCGTATAACCGGCGTTTCGCAACCGATTTCCAAAAGGGGTAAGTTTGCAGGCTATCGCCCCACTTTCCCGGCAGTATTCCCGAAAATTAGAATAAAGGGTTTTCAAAGGTGTGATGTGTTCCGTTGACGGCTCTAAATCTTCATCTTCAAGAAATAGTAAAACATTGTCTGATTCCTTTTTGAATTGCTCCAACTGCCGTTCGGCGGCATCGCATTTTGAGAAACGCTTTTGAATGAGCAAGCGGCGAAGCCCGGCTAAAACCCAATTAAAAACCCCGGACAATTCGGTTTCGATAATCTTTTGGGCTAACTGTTTATCCTGTTCGGCTTCGGGAATTGTGACCAAAAACGGAATAATTAGCCAACGCCGGAAAAAGGCGTGGGTATGTTCCACTTCGCGGGGCAATTCGTTACAGTTGAAAATTAGTTTCGCGTAATCTTCGAGCATAAAAGGTTCGCAGTAAGGCAAGCGGGCTTCGAGGGGTTCACCCGATGCTAAGGCTTTGAAATACTGTGTTTGCAACCGTCCGTTTATCTCGCTGGCATAGTTTACCAGCACGTTTGCCAGTTTTGCCCGGAAGTAACCGTTTTCGTTGGTGAGGCTTTGCAGGGAATAACTCGACACGTTTTCTTTTCCGAACAGGGCTTGCACAATCTCGAAAAAAACAGACTTGCCGTTAGCGCCCCCGCCGTAGAGCAAAAGGGCGGTTTCGAGTTTCAGCACACTTTTTTTGACAAAGACATAGCCCAAATATTCGGCTAAAACCAATTGGCTTTCCAGGTCGGGTAACACCCGTTGTAAGAACGTCTGAAACTTGGGAGCATTTGCCGCCGTGTTATGTGCGAACGGCAGTTGGTGAGTAATGAAATCTTCCAGGCGCGGTTCGCGCAAAAACTGTTTGTCCGGGTGAATCTCGAATGTGCCGTTTTGCAAGTTCACGAAAACCGCGTCTTTGGGCGGTGTTGGTTGAGGCAAGTGAGCGACGGCAAAAAACTGTTTTAGCAGTTCGTCCCGAAATTTGTGGTAATTTGTGTCGAAGCGGTCAACCCCTATTTTTTCGGCGGCTTCGCCCAAAAAGGTTTGCAAAGTCTCTTTGTCTAACAACCTCCAAAAAGCCCCGTTGAACAGGTAAACGAAACCGTGTTGGCGGCAAAGCCCCCAATTTTTGCGCCGTGCGGTCGCCAATATTTCCTCGACACAGATAACGAGGTAGTGTTTCCTTTGCAGCCGGTCTTTTTCGTCTTTCAAATTCGCTTTTTCACGAAAGTTGACGGGCTGAATATCGGTTAACAGGCGCTTCAAAAGTTCGCCGTGTGGCACGGGTTCAAAGACTTTCAAAGCCTGTTCCACACCCTGCAAAAGTTCGTCGGATGTGAGCGATTGGGCTTGCAGGTTTGCACCGATTTCTTTATCTTTGTCTGACTTTTGAATTTTCAAATTTGCGTCCGCAGCGACTGCCTCGTTGCGGACGCTTGCTTTTTGTACCATAGCCAATAAATTTGAAAGTGAACAAAAAACATCTGTGCGTCTGGGCGCTTACACGCGCCTACGCCGATTTTTCAACAAGTATTCGTCTGCCTTGTGTTCGATTTCAGAAATGCCGCCAACGCGATTTTGGAGCAGCCAAGCGTCAATTTCGGATTTTAGAAAATATAAGCGTTTGCCGCGTTTGGAGTGCGGCACTAAGCCTTTGCCGGTGAGTTTGTAGGCCGTCTGTTTTGATAGGCCGGTGTACTCGCAAAATTGGTCGAGGTTGAAAATTGTTTTGCCCGCTTCCTGTGGGGCGGCTTGCGCCGGGTTGGATTGGTGGAATTGCTCTAATTCTTGCCTGAAAATCTGCCTTAGTTGGTCGGGTGTAGAAATAATTAGGGTATCCATGACTTGCGTTGTTTATGGCGCAAATCTTCGGCGGATTTTCATGTAGGGAAGGGTGTAGGGAATCCCTATTCTTTATTGTTTTTGTGTTTCTTTTTCTTTTTTCTTTTTCCGATTTCTTCGGCAATCACGTCCAACCCAATTTTTTCAAACCATGATTTTACGGCTTCCAAGTCATCAGGGTTTAATGCCTTGCGTTCGTCAACAACTTCCCGCCAACGTTTTAATATCGTTGTGTCCTTAACTTTGGTGTTAGGCTCTTTGCCGGTAATGAACTGAACGAATTGGGCAAATAATAAATCAGTAGCCTTACCCCTATCAAACTTTGCTGCTTTCATCAGGTAGAATAGTGTCAAAACAGATTGAGCAGTAGTAAAAAATTTGGTGGGTGTTTCATCTGTCGCGGGTGTTTGGGTGATAGTTTCTTTTATGGCTTTCATTCGCCTGTCAAATTCCCGGTGGAAAGTCAGTTTTTGAACTGAATGTTTATCCAAGCCTAACGTGATTATTTCGCCTAATTTTGTCAGGAAGTAGTCTGATAAGTCAGGCGGCAGTAACGCTGCGTTGCTGAAAATCTCGTTTAAAATTTCCGACAAATTGCCGTGTTCAGTAAGGATACGGTAAGCATACCGTGCTTTGAAGCCCCCTTTTATTATTGCAAACTCATCTTTCGTCGGATTAAAACGACGTAGCCCTTCAAAAATAGGAATGAATCGAGGGCTTCCTACATTACACGGTTTTATTTTCAAGGGCAATCCTTTGGCAACAACCTGTTGACTTTCGTCATCAATCGCCCAGAAAAATAGGTTGGCTATGTTAAAAGGAATATTTGAATCAAATTCGTCCACTTTTTCCGATGCGGTTTGGTCTTTTATCAATTCCGCTTTCCTTTTGGGGAATTGCTGAATAAACGCCATTCTGGATTTCGATACCGTTTCATTTTCTGCGGTTGCCCTCAAAACTTCTTTCTCCATTTCGGCAAGAAAGTAGGCTTGCAAATCAAGTCTTAAAAGTGCCGCCCGCTCGAATATTTCGTCGAGAATCTTCGGCAAATTTTCCCGTAAACTTTCAAGGTCGGTGAGCGGGTGTCCCTCGAAGGAATCCCGGAAAAGGTTAAATTCGTCGCGGTCTGGACTGAAATGAACCAACCCCCGGAACACGTTTGCAACGACTTCACAACAAAGACCATACGGTTTTTTGCCTTTTAATGTTTCGGCATCCGGCTTGGTGCCTGAATAAAAATAGAAATCATTGATGTTGAAATCCATGCTTCAAAAAAAAGCAGGGCAAGGCAGCCAAACGGCTACTTTGCCCCATGTGAGTTAATCTTTGTTTTCAGGTTCGTTACCTTCCTCAACTTCTTTCATTTCCGCGTCGTAAGCGGTTGCCAGGTTGTCGAGGTATCGCAGGATGTAAACCGTATCGCCTACCAATTCGGCGCGTTTTTTTGGCGGTTGTTCGATGAAAAGAGGTGAGCCGACCGCCATTTCCAAAAGGCAGGTGAGCCGGTAACTAATTTCGCTAATGTGGTAATTCTCAAACAACTCCTTTACCCAAAGAAGGGTTTGGTTGCTCGCAGCGTTGTATTTTTGTGGCGGCGCTTCCATAAAAGTTAAAAATTGTTTTTCGTGAACAGTTCCCCCGTCCCGGTGTCGCAATCGAGCGGGGGTTTTTTCATTCCTTCAAATGTTGTCGAAAAAGTGGTTTGCCATTAAGTCCCGGTGAATGTCGAAGTCATAAACGAACGGTGCGCTAAGTTCGGGGCGTGACGCAAGTGACGCAAGTGACGGTCGGAAAACAAAATACTTTTCAAAGGTCAAGTTTGATTTTGTTGGCCGCTTCCATCTTTTTTTCATCTACGATTTTGGCGTAAATCTGTGTGGTTTTCAGGTCACGGTGTCCTAACATCTTCGAGACTGTGTAAATGTCCGTTCCGTAAGTCAGTTGCAGCGTGGCGAAGGTGTGGCGGAAACTGTGAAAGGTTATGTCTTTGAGTAGCCCGGCAGCGAGTAGCCATTTTTTGAGTTTCACGTTTTCCCATGCTGAATAATTAAGCCCGTCAATAACGAGGGCATCGGATTTACCCCGTTCGCCCAATAACCCGAACGCCTGTTCGGAAATTGGCAGGATTTCAGCCCCCCCGGTTTTCTTTTGGTGAAATTGCAGGTAGTAACCGCGCTGCTCACTGTGGCAAATTTCGCCCCATGTCAATTTTTGAATGTCTGAAAATCTAAGCCCGGTTAAGGCAGAAAACAGGGCAGCCCGTTTCAACAAAGGGTTTTCGCAGGGAGCGTTTGCTAAGGCTTGCAGTTCCTCCAAATTCAAATACTGCCGGTGTGTTTCGGTGTGTTTCACGGCCTCAACTTTGGCGTTCAGGTCGGTTTGCAGGTAGCCTAATTTGTACGCTTGTTTTAGCGCCGCTTTAAACTTATTGAAGTATGACAGCACAGAATTTTGGGAAAGGTTTATTCGTTTTGTCCGGTTGCTTGGCGTGTCGAAAAGAAACTGCCGGAAATCGCGGCAAACCTGTTCGTTTAGTTCGGAAAATTTCAGGCTTCCCCCGGTGAACGCTTCGAGGTAATTCAGGGCGCTTATCCAGTTGTCAGAATTGCTCCCTTTGCGTTCGTCGGCCAACTGTCGAAAGAAGGTCACGAAATTGGCGTTTTGTTTGGTATGCGACGGCAAACCGTATTGGTTGTTTTGAATTTCAATTTGCCGCTTTGCCCGTATGTTTTCCGCCAAAAGCCGTTGCTGTTTGTTGTGTTGCGCCTCAAATACGTCACGGGTCTTTTCGTGGACAAACAGGTTTAGAAATTCCCGGCGCGTCGGCTTGCCGGTTTCCGGGTGCGTTATCGCCGGGTAAAAGTCGAGGTACAGACTTTTGCGCCCGCCACTGATTTTCTTTTCTCTCAAAAACACTTTGGTCGTTTTCATATTCTTTCCGTTTTGATGAAATTTGTAAAGCAATCCATTTTGCAAATTGGTTATCAGGCGGGGGTCACTCAAAAAGTTTTTCGAGGGCGGCGCGTTTGACAAATCGTTTTCTGCCGATTTTCACAGACTTGATTTTGCCCGACTTGCACAACCTCCAAACCGTTGTGCGGCTCGCTCCAAACAGGGTGCAAATATCTTCGAGGCTCAAAAAGTCCTTTTGCTGAATTTCGGTTATCGGGCGAAGTATGGCAGCCCGCGTTTCCGCGTCGCTCCTTTCGATTGCTTCTTTACGCTTGCGCAGTTTGTACCCGCGTTTACCGCAGTATTCGGAGCAAAAGCGCGTCACGGTGGTCTTTGCCTCGAAGGTTTTACCACATAGTTCGCAAATGCGTTGTACCTTGATTAAACTACTCATTGCGTTTCACTGTGTTTCAAATATGTTTCATCATTTCCCCTTCATTTCCTTTCGAGGTACAAATTTAAGGTAAAGATACAAGCAAGGTACAAAAAAGAGACAAATAAATAATAAGCAACGGCAAATATTAGACGAATGAAAAAAGAAAAAGGCGCTGTAAACGAGCAGTTTACAACGCCTTTTTAGTTGGTCGTTTATCGGTTGTTTTTCAAGTTACTTTCCGATACAAAACTTCCCAAAAATCGTCCCCAAAATATCCTCCACACCCACATCACCACTTATCTCAGACAAATAAGCCAGCGAACGCCGGATATCCTGCGCCACAAAATCGCCCGTCACGCCCGTTTCCAGGCCGGTCAATACATCTGCCAGCGCCTCATCGGCCCGGCGCAGGGCGTCGTAGTGGCGGGCGTTGGTGACGATGGTGCTTTCAAAATTTACCCCTTCACCCACGGCCGTTTCGAAGAGTTTTTCTTTTAAAAATTCGATATTTTGGGCATTTTTCGCAGAAACTGGAATTAATGATGAATGATGAATGGTGAACGATGAATTTTCCAACGGGCCGCCCTCCAACAGATAGGGATGCACATCCGGGAGCGTCGGGTCAAGTAGCCACTCCGTTTTGAAGTAGGGGTTTTTGTCCATTTTGTTGCAGACGATGAGTAGCCCCCCCCTGCCCCCCCGAAGGGAGGAGTACGCTTCGCCCTCGGCTTTGTCAACCAAGGATGCCCAACTCGTGCGAGACTCCCCCCCTTGGGGGGGCAAGGGGGGGGCTAACCGCGCCAAATCCTCATACACTTCCCCCAAGGTCATGCCCGCCACGTCCCACACATATACGAGGATGCTCGCCTGCTGAATTTTTTCCATCGTACGCTGCACGCCAAGGGCTTCTATCGCGTCCTGCGCTTCGCGAATGCCTGCCGTATCGATCAGTCTGAATTGCACGCCTTTGATATTCAGCACTTCCTCGATGGTGTCGCGGGTAGTGCCGGCGATGTCGGATACAATGGCGCGCTCTTCATTCAGAAGGGCATTGAGCAGGGTGGATTTACCCGCATTCGGGCGGCCCGCGATGACGGTGGCTACGCCGGTTTTGAGCGCATTGCCCAATGAAAATGAACGCAGCAGGTTTTGAATGTAGGTTCTGATTTTTTCCACCAAAGCCTTCAATTGCGTGCGGTCGGCAAATTCCACATCTTCTTCGGCGAAGTCGAGTTCGAGTTCCACAAGGCTGGCGAAATGGATGAGTTCTTCGCGCAGCCGGTGGATTTCTTCCTTGAATCCGCCGCGCAACTGGCGCAGAGCAACGGTGTGTGCCGCTTCGCTTTCCGAATTGATCAGGTCGGCCACCGCCTCCGCCTGGCTCAGGTCCATTTTTCCGTTGAGAAAAGCGCGAAAGGTAAATTCGCCGGGCTCGGCCAGCCGCGCGCCGTGTTGGAGGCACAACCGGATGACTTCCTGCAAGATGTATTGCGAGCCGTGGCAACTGATCTCTGCCGTGTCTTCACCCGTGTATGAATGCGGCGCCTTGAAAATTGTAATGAGCACCTCATCGAGCATGCGACCATCTGCTGCCTGGATTTTGCCAAAATGCGCGGTGTGGCTGGGCTGATTCTCCAGCCGCTTTCCTTTGAATATCGAATCGGCGATGATGATCGCCCGGGAACCGGACAAACGAATGACGCCGATGGCCCCGATTCCGGGCGGCGTGGCGAGGGCGACGATGGTGGAAGAAAGGTCAGGTGTACGCATAAAAGAGGTTTCAGGGTTGCTGGGTTGCTGGTTTCAGGGTTGCAAGGTTACGAAAAAGGGAGATGGAAGAAGGTGTCTTATAAGGTTGATGAGGGTTGATAAAAGTTTATAAGGGTTGATATTCGACGCGAAAAAGTGCAAAATTTGTCATTATTCGAGTCTGAATATCTACTTTCATAAACCCTTATCAACTTTTATCAACCTTATGACACCCACTTTCTTCTACCGCCTCGAAAATGCTTTCACCCGTAACTGCGCATTTTTCCGCACGTTCATGTAATACAAATTTAAATCGCCGACGTGGTAATTTTTAGAGCGGAAAAAAGCGCTGCCGGGAAACTTCGGCTTCGAGGCCATCAGGATGCCCTGATGTACTTCGGCATCCACGATTTGAGGGTATATGGCACAAAAGGGGCGCACCACACCGCCGAGGTTTTTGTCTTTGGGCGCATACTGACCTTCCTGCGTCGTCCAGGTGAGCGGGTTGGTGCAGACGACGCCGTCGCGTTTGAATTCTTTGCTCAGGGCAAAGTCGCGGTTCCAGGTGCGCCAGGTGCAGTAGCAGCCGGTTTCTTCCGGAGTCTGGCAGGGTTTCAGTAGTTTGAAAAAATCCTCGCGCACCGGCCAGCCGACGATGTAGGCTGCTATAAGTTGTTCCTGCAAAGGTTTTCCTTCCACCAGATCGCGCAGCAAAAACAGCGTATGACGCGCGCCCTGACTGTGCGAGGCGATGATAAAAGGTCGCCCGTGATTCCAGTTTTTGAGATAATATTCAAAAGCCGCTTTGGTGTCCTCGTAAGCCAGGTCGAGCGCCTGTTGCCCGGAGGTTTTATCGACTTTGTCAAAAAATACGGAAAGGTGCGCCTGCCGGTAGCGCGGAGCAAACACGCGGCCTGCTCCGTTGAAAATGGACGCTTGAAAGAGAATAGTGCTTTCATCCGTTTTTTTGTTGGTTTTCGCGTCGTCCACAGCGGCATTCCAGTTGCGCTGGTCGCGCGTTGCACCGGTATAAGTGGTTGGGTATAAGAAAAAAACATCCACAGCTGCGTCGGCTTGCACATCCTTCAGGTTGGGACAAGGCGTTTGGTCGGCAGGGTCGGTTTTGTCAGGATGGGCAGCCCAGTTTTCAAGCCGGGTGTAATCGGGTATGGGAGGATTTTGGGCTGAGTTGAAAGGTGCTTCCGGCTTGACGGAACCGCAGGCAGTAAAGAATAGTAGTAGCAGTAGCGGGTTCACCCGCCGTAGCCTTGGCAGAGGCGGGAGTTGCAGATAATGCGGACCCGCCTTCGCCAAGGCTACGGCGGGTAAAGGTAAAAGCGAAACGTTTTTCATGTTCAAATTTGTTTTTCGGGCAAAACCTACGGCGAAAACAGCGTTCGGGTTTAAAATTTTAAAAAAAACGCGGTACTCCTGCTGGTTTTTTCATTTTTTTGAAACAACTTTGAAGGTCGGAAAAAGACATTTGATATTTGGGCATTTTGACATCAGACTTTTTATCGCCGCCGGAATCAGCCGCATGTCGAATATCCAACATTTAAAAATCCAGGGTCTGCCGTATGAAACGCTACCTCGCTCACTTGATTGCCGATTTGGAAACGGCTGCACGTCATGCGCCGGAGCCGAGTTCGTATGCTTTCCGCTCGCCGTTCCGGGACGACGACGACGACGATACGCGCACCGATGGTCTGCATGTCCGGTATGTACTGTTGAGTGATCTGTTCGGCCTTCAACCCGACGCTTTCCCGCCCGTGGAACGTCTGACAAAAGTACAGGTGGCTGATTTACTGACTGCTTTGGAAAATCTCTGGCGTGCCTGGCGTGTCAGTTGGGATTGCCCGGCCCGCCTCACCGCGCGTCCGCGCTATACACTGATGGTGGAGTGGATGTACCGGGAGACGGTGCGTTACCACCACGATTTTGGAGCGGAAATTGATTTTTGTTGCCGCCGCGAAGAAGGTATTTGCCCGATGGGAGACGCCGGAAACTGCTTTTGCAAAGAAGTAGAGGACATTGCGCGCCACGATGTGGAAATCTGGGAAGAATACCACCGGCAGGAACAGGAGTCTGCCAAAATTTCACCAATTCAGGAATTTTACCAGTGGCTCCGTGCCGACGAACCCAGCGAATTCGATTGGGATATCGACGAAGACCGGGAAACCTGGCGGAAATTTGCAGCCGACGAAGACGCAATGGCCTGGCTTTATTTTTACCGCCCCGATGTCAACGCCGAATTGCAAGGCGACGAGCCGGAACCTGCACCCGAAGATTATGATGATTTCGATTGGCACGATGGCCGCAGCGACCAGGATGATGATTTCCCGCTGCCGTTTTGAAAATAGTTCTTGGTTCTTGGACCCGGTAAAAAATCATAGTGCCAACAGGTAACCAAGAACTAAGAACCAAGAACCAAGAACCAAGAACCAAGAACCAATTCTCAACAATTCAACCCCCCACACACCGAAATCACCTGCCCGCTGATATAGGCGCCCATGTCGGAAGCCAGAAAAACGCAGGTGTTTGCCACGTCGTCGCCGGAGCCGAGGCGTTTCATCGGGATGGAATTCAGGTAATTTTCTTTCGTTTTTTCATCGAGCGCATCGGTCATTTCGGTGGCGATAAAGCCCGGCGCCACGGCGTTGCAGCGGATACCCCGCGAGCCGTATTCTTTCGCAATGGATTTGGAAAAACCAATGATGCCCGCTTTGGAAGCGGCATAGTTGGCCTGACCGGCCTGGCCAAACACACCGACGACGGAACTCATATTGATGATGCTGCCGCCCGCGCGAATCATGGGTTTGAGGGCGTGTTTGGTGAGGTTGAACACCGATTTGAGGTTGGTTTGCATTACTTCGTCCCATTGCTGCTCGGTCATGCGCAGCATCAGCGTATCGCGGGTGATACCGGCATTGTTGATCACAATATCCAGTTTACCGAAGTCTTTAACGACCTGACCGACAAGGTTTTCGGCCTGGGTGTAGTCGCCGGCGTCGCTTTGGTAGGCTTTGACGCCGTCGCCCAATTCAGCGGCCAACTTTTCAGAGCGATCTTTTGAGCCAGCCGATACATAAGTGAAGGCGACCGAAGCGCCGTGTTCAGCGAATTTGCGCACCAGGGATTCGCCGATGCCGCGCGAACCGCCGGTGATAAGGGCAACTTTTCCTTCGAGTAATTTCATTTTGCTGTGGATACGTTGATTTGTGGATTTGGTGATTCGTACGGGCCGGCAAAGTTGAAAAAATTGCCGTTATCGCAAGCGGAATTTCCGGTCAAACAGGTTTTCCCTCAAAAACGCGCGGCATTTCCGCTTTGTGAGGGCTTTCCTATAAAAAATCCCGAAGGGATTGAACATGAATAACCCGGGGTGAAACCCCGGGAAACAGCGTAAAAGGTGGCGTCAACCCTGAAAGGGTTGAATAAAATGTAGCGAATCTCCAATAAAGCGCCTGACATTCAACCCCATTCGGGGTTGTTGGACGTTTGTTCGTGGCCACAGTTCCGGGTTTCACCCGGAGTTATTCACATTCAATCCCTTCGGGATTTTTATAAGAATTCCCTCTCCGTTTTGTCGGGTCAAAATTTTTTCAAAATGAACTTACATCTTTGGGCTTTCGTTTGTTCGCCTCAACAGATCAACAAATCAACGAATCAACAATTTTGAAAGACGCCTACGCCGCCCTCCGGGTACCCGACTACCGCCGCTTCCTCGGCATGCGGATGATGACTACCCTGGCCATCCAGATCATGTCCGTGTCGGTCGGTTATTTTGTTTACGACCTCACCAACGACCCCCTGATGCTGGGTCTGATTGGATTGGCCGAAGCGATACCGGCGATATGCATCAGCCTGTGGGCTGGCCACCTGGCCGACAAGTATAACCGGCGCAATATTCTTATCAGTTGTATCCTGACGCTTTTGATGTGTTCGCTGGCACTGCTCACACTGGCTTCCCTGCGCGATTCATTGCCCAAGGCAACCCTGCTGACCGGGATTTACGCGGTGATTTTTTGCACGGGCATCTCGAGGGGATTTTTCAGTCCGACCAACTTTGCCTTTCTGCCGCAGTTAATTGACAAAAAAATACTCCCAAACGCCATTACCTGGAACAGCAGTACCTGGGAAGTTGCGAGTATTACGGGACTGGGTTTGGGCGGCATCCTGTATGGTTTCTCAGGAGTAACGGCTACATTCAGTGTAATGAGCGGGCTCTGTTTGCTGGCGCTGATTTTTGTTTTTCAGATTGCTCCGCGATCCGTGCCGCCTGCCGACCATTCGGAACCTGCACTTACACGCATCCGGGAAGGTTTGCGGTTCGTATTTAGCAATCAGTTGATTTTGAGCGCCATTGCGCTCGATTTGTTCGCCGTGTTATTCGGCGGGGCGGTGGCGTTGCTGCCGGTTTTTGCAAAAGATATTTTGCAAGTAGGTCCCGAAGGGTTGGGCATTTTAAGGGCTGCGATGTCGCTGGGTGCAATCAGCACGGGAATTTTTATCGCGCACCGGTCTATGGGTAAAAATGCGGGCCAGCTGATGCTGGCTTGTGTGGCAGGATTTGGTGCATGTATCATCGGATTCGGGTTGTCAAAATTTTTCTGGTTGTCGTTTTTCTTCCTGTTTATGGCGGGCGTGTTCGACGAAGTGAGCGTGTACATCCGCGCGTCGCTGTTGCAGCACCTGACACCTGAACACATGAAAGGCTGGGTATCGTCGGTCAATTTTATTTTTATCACCTCGTCCAACGAAATCGGCGCCTTCGAGAGCGGGCTGGCTGCGAAATTGATGGGTACCGTGCCCTCGGTCATTTTCGGCGGCGCGATGTCGCTCTTCATCGCAGGGTTTACCTGGTGGCGGGCGGCGAAGTTGCGCAAGTTGGATTTTGAAAAGTTGGTGCAGGAGGGGAGTTCGATAGGCTAAATCTGCTTTTCAAACCTCCCAATCCTTTTTCACCCGAAAGCGTATTACAGGAGGCGGTTGTTTGGATTCAGGGTTTCAATACCTTTTCCCGCCATTCCGCCGGCGTCATACCAAACTCTTTTTTAAATATCCGTCCGAAATAACTGGGGTCGCTGAAACCGGTATCGGAAGCAATGGCAGCAATGGTCAGGCGGGCGTCTTTAAACATTTCCCTGGCTGCATTCAGGCGAACGTGGCGGATAAACCGCGTAGCCGATAAACCTGTCAACGCAATAAGTTTGCGGTGCAGGTGCGAGTGGCTCATGTGCAGCTCCTTGCAAAATTGCTCCACGCTAAAGTGCTCGTCGCCAAGATTGCGCAGTACGACAGTGCGGGCATTCTGCACAAAAACATTTTCCGTTGCTTGAATATCCGCCTTCTCCTCCGGCGCCAAGTCCGCCTGAGAGCGGTAAAATTGTTGCAGTTTCTGCCTCAGTTCCAGCAATTTGCGGATGTGTACGTACAATTCGTCGGGCTGAAAAGGTTTTGGCAAATAAGCGTCGGCTCCGCGTTCAATTCCCTGCAACCTGCTCTCAGCGTCGGCTTTCGCGGTGAGCATGATGACGGGAATATGGCTTGTGCGCGCGTCGTTTTTCAACAAATGGCAAACCTCGAAGCCGTCTTTGCGCGGCATCATCACATCCAGAATGATCAGGTCGGGAATGAGCTCGGTCGCTTTATCCAAAGCCTCCTGCCCGTCTTTTGCGACTTCGATGCGGTATAGGGCCTCAAGACAAGTGACGAGGTAATGCACGACATCAGGATTGTCGTCGGCGACCAGGACGAGTGGTTGTGTTTCGGAACTTCCGTTCCAATCCTGAACATTCTGAATAACAGCCGTTGCAACAGAGAAGTCGGAAGATACTACAACAGGTTGCTCCAACGGTGCTGTATTGGTAATGGGCAGTAAAACGCTGAAAACAGAACCTTTACGCGATTGGCTCTGCACCTCGATGGTTCCATCCATCAGGTTTACCAATTCCTTCGTCAGTGCCAGACCAATGCCTGTGCCTTCGCGCTGACGGGTATGGGAATCGTCAACCTGATAAAACCTGTCGAAAATATGCGGCAATTTTGCTTCGGGAATGCCCACGCCCGTGTCCCGCACATTAATTTGCAATTGCTGAGGTGGAACACGGCTGACAGACAAATAAATATGACCGCCTGCCTCGGTGAATTTGATGGCATTGGACAAAAGATTGGATACTACCTGCTGCAATCGCTCCGGGTCGAAATCCATGACCAGCGCATCCATGTCGGCGAGGAAATGCATTTGGATGTCTTTGTTTTCTGCCCACGACTGGTAACTCTCGATGAGGTATTTGATATACTGAACAATGTCGCTTTGCACGGGGTGCAATTTCATTTTACCACCTTCCAATTTTGAAAGGTCGAGCATCTGATTGACCAGTAGCAATACCTGCCGGCCATTGCGGACAATCATTTCCAGTCCGGTCCGAAAATGCTCTTTCGGGTTGTCCAGCACCTGTTTTGCCATGCCGAGTATCACGGTGAGCGGTGTGCGAAATTCGTGGGTGATATTGGCGTAAAGACGGGATTTGGTGGTATCGAGTTCTTTCAGGCGCACAGCTTCGGCATAAGCCAGTTGCCGCTTCAGATTAAAACGGTAAACCCAGTAAATCAACCCCGAAAATGCCAGGAGGTAAATCAGGTAAGCCCACCAGGTTGCCCAGAACGGCGGCTCGATGTATATTTTCAAGGTCCGTTCCGGCCCCCAGACGCCGCGATAATCGGCGGCTTTGTAATAGAAAGTATAAGTGCCGGGGTCGAGGTTGGTATGGGTGATTTCCCGCTGATGGCCGATATAATTCCAGTCTTTATCAAAACCCTCTAATTTGTAAGCGTATAGGTTTTGTTCCGGGTTGGTGAAATTGACAGCCGAAAGTTGAAAAGTAATCACCGACTGGTCGTAATTCAACAGCAAGTCCGTTTTGTAACCGATATCTTCATCCAACACGCCATCCGGCGCCACAGGCACTGTTTTGTTAAAAAGGCGAAATTCCGTGATTTGACACTCCGGCAAGGGGGCATCTTCCCTTAACTCTCCCGGTCGAAAGGAATACATTCCGCCTGTACCGCCAAAAAAAAGTCGACCGCTGGGTGCGTGGCGCGATGCGGAAAAGAAATAATGCCGGTTGAAAGGCAAACCGTTGCGGTCGGTGTAGTTGACAAAACGGTTTTCCTGCACCATCAAATGGGACAAGCCGCTTTCGGTGCTCAGCCAGAGGTTGCCTGCCTCATCGGGCAGGATGGAATACACGAGACTACCCGCCAGTCCTGCTTCGGTGGTAAAAAGACGCCATTTTTTTTGTTTGTAATCTAAATGGTTCAAACCGCCGCCATATACTCCAATCCATACATTTCCATGCAAATCGGGGTACACGGAAAGCGCGATGTTGTGGCTCAGGCTGTTGATATTGCTCGTATCGTGGTAAAAATGCTCGAAACGGTTGACGGGCATTTCGGCCTGCGGAGACAGGTAGCGGTTGAGACCGCCGCCGTAGGTTCCGACCCAGATATTGCCGGAATGGTCGGAAACGATGCTGCTGATGGCATTCCAACTCAAACTGGCGCTGTCCTGCGGGATGTTTTTTAATACGACAATGTCGTTGAATTTCGGCCTGCGGATATGGATGCCGTCGGTAAAAGTGCCGATCCACAGGTTGCCTTGCGCGTCTTCCATCATACGCATGGCCGAGTTGGGGGTTATGGATTCGCCGGACTGTTGGTCGGTAAGCGTAAAATGCTCCAATTGGCCGCGCTCAATAAAATCTTCTAAGGAAGCGATGCTGTAGTATCCCCCGGCCGCCGTACCGACCCAATGATTTCCCTGCGCGTCTTTGATGATACAAGTAATACGGTTGGTGAACAATGACTTTTTGAAATCAGTCTTTGGAATAATCTCCTGCCGGGATTTTAAATCGAATAATTGCAGTCCTTTCAAAGTACCTATCCAAAGCAACCGTTCGTCGGATTGATAGATAGCGGTAACGGTAGCGTGTCGAAGTGATATTCCATCGATGGAGCGGCTTGGAATCGGGTGAAAATACTCAGGCACGATTTGCCAGAATCCGTTGTAGCGCGTTCCTATCCACCAGTCGCCGGCTGCATCTTTTAAAATGCAGGTAACTTCAAAGTCGCTTCTTTTCTCCCGCGCCTGGTCGTACAAAACGACTGGCCGAGCTGTCTCGTCCCCGTATTTCCAACGCCAGAGCCCTTTGTCGGTACACAGCCAGTATTCGTCGGCGTCTGCTTCCGCAATGGTATTGATGGCGTTAAAAGGCTGTTTTGAAAAAGAAAATTGCCTTATGTGGCCTGGCTCGCCGAGATGGGCGACGAAGATATTATTGGCGATTCCGGCAATGACCCTCCGTCGGCTGTCCTGCAAAATGAAACGGGCAATTTTGCCTTCGGAATCGGCGACGTATTTCCCGGTTTTTGTCTGCGTGTCAAATTCGACGAGACCCTTCGTAGTAGCCAACCATAGTTTGCCTGCCGTTGTTGGTGCGATGCAAAGAACTTCCGGTTGTTGCTGATTTCCCGGCAGGCAATCCAGTTTTTCGTACTGCAGGGTGCCGGTATCCATTTTGAACAGTAGTTGCAACCCTCCCGTCCAAAGGGCTCCTGTTTCGTCTGTGGCCATACAATTGAGCGCGTTTGAGATTGTATGCCCGGCGATGGTAAAGGGAAACGGCTCAATCAGGTCTTTCCTCGGGTTGAAACGGTGCAGCCCACCGCCGTAGGTCGTCAACCAGATATATTTTCCGGCGGCGTCTTCCAGCAATCCCGTCACAAAACTGTGGGCCAGGCCGCTGGATTTCCCGGCTTCGTAGCGGTAAAAGCGGCATTGGTATCCGTCGTACCTGACCAAGCCGTTCAGCGTGGCTGCCCACAGGAGGCCTTTCCGGTCTTGGATGATTTGCCGGACTTCCAGCTCCTGTATTTGCACGTCGTGCGCAGGGGATTTCAACAGCCAAACCTCCTGCGCCTCAAGGCACTGGTTGGATAAAAGGGTGGCAACAAAAAGAATAACGGATAAAGGGTTGGAAGCGGTGCCATTTTGCATATTGCGTCCATTTGGTGTGTGCAATAATACAAAAAAGGTACGGCTTTTACGCCATATCCCCTGAATTTTTTTACCGTTATATTGTCTGGTGTTTTTTGAAGCAAACGGAATTACGGATTGGAGAGCGTGCCGTCGAACTCCAGGTGGCCGAGATTGCCCAAGGCCCAGCCCGAGTAGTTACCGCTCCCTGTGGCGCCCTCAAACCTGCCCGAACCGCCGGTTATTTCGTAGGTGCCTTCGAATTCGACTTTGCCACTCGCGTCAGGAACAGCGATGCCTGAAAAAGAGCCGTACAATTTGTCTCCATTGGCAGCAGTGAATTCCATGTCGCCGGTTTGCAGCCAAGGGAACTGATTGGTATCCACCCAGGAATCGGCGTACCAGGTGCTTTTGCCCAGGTGGGTGGCTTTGCCTTCTCCGGGGATAGACAGCGTAATAATGCCGCCTATCACGCTGACTATCTCCGGGTAGGTCTCGTAGGTTGCCTTGAAAGGGGTAACAGGGTCTCTGTCGGTGGCGCCGGCGTTGGAGGTTTGGGCCGGGTCCGTGATGTCTTTCTGGCAGGCGGAGAGGCCGAGCAGCAGGAGTGTGAGTGTGAAAAGAAGAAGGTTGTTTTTCATTGGTGGTGCGTTTTTAATGGTGAGAAAAAGTGCGTTTTTTTGAAACTCTATCGCCAACTATCAATTACTGTTACTTTATCGCCTACGGTCATCCATCTCTCCACAGCAGCCTTATGATTTTTGTGAGCATCGTATTTGGCGAGTGCTTCTTCAGAATCGAAAATCATGATGAATGTAAATTGAAACGGGCTGGCAGGGTCTTCATTCTTCAACATGGTGCAGGACTTCATGCCTTCGACTTCTTTGATGATACTGTTGAATTTGTCAAAAATGTACTGGATGTCGGTGGGTTTCGCTTCGGGTTTGAATGAAGCCAACAGGATGTGATGGAGTTGTTTGCCGGCTCTATCATAAGAAGTATAATTGACGACTTCCGTGCCGAGGATTTTCCAACCTTCATTTGTTTTTTTCATGACCCTGCTTTCTTTCTTGTGCACTTCGGCACCGCCATAGTTGTCGTATTGGTCAAATGTGATGTACGCCATTTCCGCTTGTCTTTCTATTTTGATATTCTCCCTTCTGAGCTTAAAATCAACCTTCTTTTGAGTCGGAAAATCTTCTTTAGCATCTTTTTCGATGACCTCCCAACCTTTTTGGGAAAACGCTCCGTTTTGGTCTGAATAAGAAAAATAGGCGTTTTCTGTGTGGCACCAATACGATTTCCATGCTTCAAAGTCTGCGTTTGCGAAAGCTTCCGTCTCCTTTTTCAGGATGTCCATCAAATCCTCATTGGTTTGGGCGGATGCTGTACCTGTTTGCGCAGAGGTCGCCGCGCTGAATATGAGAAGGAAATTCAAGAGAAGGAAATAAGTTTTCATGATGTTAGAATTGAATGTGAGTATAAAAATGAAAGGGGAGAAAATGGCAAATTTGGTTTATATTTTTTGGAGTCTATAGCCGTCAATCGCAGCCTCCACACACCTTCCCCGTCACATTGGCGCCCAGCGTGCCGGCCACAAAATCTATCGGACCTTGGTTGACGAGAAGGCCGGAGGCGCAGTCAAAGTCGCCCGTGCCGTCCACAACGGTCATTTCGTCGTACACTTGAAATTTGGTAAAAGTGGTGTCGGTAGGAGTGAACGTGGCGTTGTCGTTTGTCCAGAATGCGTTACCCTTGCCGTCGTCGAAGAAATGTACCAACTCGACATCCATGCCGGTGGCGGTCGGCGTTTGTTTGGTGACGACTGACTGAAATTGGCCGGTGTATTTGCCAATAGTGACGCTAACCGGCAACGCGCCGTCGCCCGCATACATTTCTCCGTTAGGCAGTGTGAACGTCACCGCCCCAATGGAAGGAGTTCCGCTGAAAGCGACATTTTCGACGCAGAAGTTGTTGTTGTTGTTGTCGTCTTTGCAGGCAAAAAAAGTAAAAGTGATGGCTGCACCGCAGGCAGCGGCGAGAAGGAGGGTTCTCATGGCTACAAAAATTTAAAGGGTGAGACAGATTGGGTTGCGATTGTGCAAAACTGCCCCACCAAGAGAGAAATATGTAGGACTTTCAGCCCATTTTACCGGACATATATGCCAAATACCCGGACATTCCGCCCATCTCTGGTACTGAGATTGCAGGTTGTCATAAAACCCATCTATGGCAAAGGGAAAGTCGCGTCGTCTACGCTTGAGCGGCGACTGACCAATGGAAAGAAAGACACGGTTTGCCGGAGGTATTCCGGCTACCGCTAAATGAAGATGCTAAAGAAAATGCGAATATTTACCAATCCTTCTTCACCCGCGACGGCTTCGTCGCAGGCGCCAGTTGCCGGTATTCCCGCGCGCTTTTTTGCTCGTCCGGCGCGACGACCGTCGCCAGTATATTTTTTGCTGCATCGGGACTTATACCACCCGACGGTACTTCCTTTTTTTGAGGTTGCTGTGCCCGGTCGAGGTAATTGCGCTGCGGTTTAGGCGGCGGCGGTGGCGGCGGTGTCTTTTGCGGCGGGGGTGGCGGCGGCGGATTCTCTTCTTCCTTTAATTTCTTTTTGGCGATTTGCAGGTTCTTTTTGGCGTCGAAGCGGTTGGGCTGCTGGCGCAGGCTGTTTTCGTACGCGGTGATGGCTTCTTTGTATTTCCCTTGCTGTAAAAAGGCGTTACCCAGGTTGAACAACGCCGACGCACGCGCCTCCCGGGTGGTTGCCGCTGCGCCTTTTTTATACGATTCGGCAGCCACATCGTATTTTCCCTGTTGATAGGCGGCGTTGCCTGCATTATAAGAAGATGCAGCGCCCGGCCCCGATTTCCGGTACGATTCCTCCGCTTTGCTCCAGGCTTTTTGATCGTAATGACTGTCGCCTTCCTGCATTTGCCAGTGGGTTGACTGGGAAAACAGTTGCAGGGGCAGTAGCAATAGCAGGCTTGCCCGCCATAGTCTTGACGAAGGTGGGAGCAGGCTTGCCCGCCGAAACTTTAGTGAAGGTGGGAGCAGTCGTTTTTTCAATAATTGAAGCATTTGTATTCTTCGTTAATTAATGGTTATCCGCTACATCATCACCCCCCTGCCCCCCTCAAGGGGGGACTTGAACGCGGCTACGCCACTCTGACGACGCGTTTGCGGAGCGTAGCAGAAGTCCCCCCTTGAGGGGGGCAGGGGGGTGATGACACACAACTTGCGTTAATTATGTTTCTGCCAAAATAGCAATTGTTCCAGGGCCAGCAACAGCAGTGCCGCCAATGCAAACCAGTGGTAATACGATACATATTCGGTGAACGCGCGCGCTTCCACGGCGTTTTTTTGCAGCGCATTCACCTCCCGGGTGAGTGCTTTCACCGCTCCGCCGTCGTCGACATTCAGCGTAATACCGCCACCTGCTTTGGCTATATCGCGCAGCAGAATCGGATTGGCGTTGGAGCGAACGACCTGTCCTTTGAAGTCCTTTTTAAGGCCTTTATCCGGCAGCGGGATCGTCGCATTGGACGATGATCCCACACTCACCGTATGGATGACGATGCCTTCCTCCCGGGCTTTGCGGGCACGAATTTCCACTTCGGCTTCGTGGTGTTCGCCGTCGGAGACAATGATCAAAGCGCGACCGGCTTCCGTACCGGAATCGAACAACCTGCCCGCCAGTTCGACCGCCGCCACGATGTCCGTCCCCTGGTCGGTGATAAAATCGGTGTTTGCGTTGCGTACAAACAACATCAGTGCCTCCACATCGGTCGAAAGCGGCATTTGCGCATAAGCGTCGCCGGCAAAAAAGATCAGCCCGACGCGTTCGCCTGCCAGCGCTTCCGTCAATTGCTGGATGAATCGTTTGGCCGCTTCCAGGCGATTCGGCTTCGTATCCTGCGCCAGCATACTCTTCGAAATGTCGAGCGCAATCAGCACGTCGGCGCTGCTCTGCTGGGGCGGGGTGCGGCGCACGGCTTGCTGCGGATTGGCTACGGCGACAGCGATCAACGCAACTGCGGCGGCAAAAAGCGCGTTTTTTAGCCAAAATCGCTGTGTTGAAAACCCTACCATCAGCCGTTGCGCCAATGCGGGCGAGCCCAGGCGCTGCAAGGTCTGCTGCCGCCAGCGCCAGTAGACCCACAGGATCACACCCTGCAAAGCAAGCGCCCACAACAGATTCAATAAGACCGGATTTTCAAATCGCAACATCAGAAAATTTATATTTTGAAAACTTGACTCTTAAAATTACTTGTGAAACAGTCTTTTGAACAAGATTTTCAGGTTCATTCTATATTGATCGCTGCTAAAGATGGTCTGCCCGCCGGCCTCAGAATAATTCTTTATTCGTTGGCACACCGATAACCAAGAACTAATAACCGATAACTGCTTTAAGCGGTCACCACGCGCAACGGTCCCCATCGCAACAACATTTCCAGCACCAGCAGACAAATCGCCGCATCGAGCAGCCAGAAATAGAGATCGAGGGTACGGCGCACTGCAGTTGATGTGATTTTGGTTTTTTCCAAACGGTCTATGGTGGTGTAAATTCCTTTCAGGTCGTCGGACGAACGGGCGCGATAGAATTGGCCCCCGGTTATTTGGGCGATATCTTCCAACAGTTTCGTATCAAATGTCATGGTCCGCGCTGCATAGATGAACGAGCCGTCGAAATTCTGATAGGTGGGCGACATGACGGTGCCTTCCGTGCCCAGCCCGATGGTGTACACTTTCACGCCCAGGGCCTTCGCGATCTCGGCGGCTTTGATCGGTCCGACTTCGCCCGCGTTTTGTTCGCTGTCGGTCAGCACAATGGCGACTTTGCTTTTGGCTTCGCTGTTTTTCAGGTGATTGACCGCTGTGGCGATACCCATTCCGATGGCTGTGCCGTCTTTCATACGGCCCACCTGCAAATTGTTGATAAAAACCTGCAAAATGCGGCGGTCGTTGGTGAGCGGGCATTGGGTGAATGCGCCGCCGGAAAAAATGACCAGACCCAGGCGGTCGTACTGCCTGCGGCTCACAAAATCGTTGGCAATTTGTTTCGCCACCGTCAGCCGGTCGGGTTTAATATCCTGGGTCATCATACTGGGGGAAACATCCATCACCAACAGGATATCGAGGGCATCGGCTTCTATTTTTTCCTCGTACCATTTTTTTTGCGGGCGCGCCATCGCTATGATGAGCAATGCCAGCACGAGCCACCGCAGCGCCTGAATCCATTTGCGCGCATACACCACCCAGGTTTTTACACCGCGCATGGCCGACTGCCGCGACACTTGCAGGGCAACGTGCCGTTTGTTGGCCGTTCGGCGATAACCGTACATCAGCACAGGGAGCAGGAGCAGCAGCAACAGCCAGTAAGGTTGAGCGAATGTCATTGTTGAACAGGGATTAGGGATTGGTTGATGGGGTGGTGGCCAATATTAATTGCCGAGCCATGTCCAGGGCTTTTGCATGAAACTTTTCGGGCGGCGGATGCTGGGCATATTTGGTCATATCGGATTCGTGCAGGATTTCGCGCAACACCCCGTTCAGGTGGTCGGGAAAGCCCGCATTTGTCAACAACGGCAAAATCTCCCGCGTAGTGGATTCCAGCGCCGGAATCTTGAACCGGCCTTCTAAGTATTCACGTACAATGAGGCTGAGTTCGGCATAAAACGGTTCGATCACGCCTTGTTTCCAAAGTTGTTTTTGTTCCAAAATGGTCAGTTTTTGCAATGCTGTCTGGTGCGGAGGAATGACCGGCGGAGGCGGAGCCTGCGTTTGAACCACCACGGCAGGTTTCGGCTTTTTTCTTCGCAACCACCACGTTATCAATACTAAAAACAAGATCGCACTTAAAGCCCAGGGCCAGTAGTCCGTCCACAAAACCGGCTCGCGCTGAATGCCGCGGATGGTCTCCGCTTCACTCACATCGGCAGTAGCGTAAGTTGGTTTTACGGTGAGCGCAAGGGCATTGGTGCGCAAGGTATCGCCTGTGTGCAGAAAAATTTTGAGTGGTGGCAATTGCAGGCCGGCGCTGTCGAATGCGATGAGGGTATATTGGCTCACCCAACGGCCGCTGCTGCGCGACCAGCCAGAACGGGAAAGGATATTGTCGGCCGGCAGCAGGTCGCGCCAGGGAGAAAAATCCACTTTCCCCGGTTCGGTACGCACGCCTGTCAGCGTCACCCGCAACACGAAAGTGTCGCCGGTTTCCACCGATGTTTTGTCAAAAACAGCGTTTGCGCTGCTTTGTGCCGCCGCGCTGATTGCAAACTGCAGACAAATGAATAGAACGCCGTTTTGAAAATTCATTTCGTTTTAAATTTGAGCAAAAGTAGCAATGCCTGGCGTTGTCCAAACTTACGCTACTTTTCGCAGGTATTTTGAACGACATCCGAACATGAGCCGCTTACTTTTTTTCACCGCTTGCTTGTTGCTTGTTGCCTTTTTCTTCTCCGGGTGTAAACGTTGGGAAAAGCCGCCGCGTATCCTCATTTTTTCAAAAACAACCGGCTATCGCCACCAAAGCATCGAAGCGGGAAAAGAAGCATTAACGAAACTTTGCTACGAAAATGGTGTGTTGGCCGATACAACTGAAAATGCAGCGTTTTTTAACGAAGAAAACCTCCAACATTATGCAGCCGTCGTGTTCCTCAACACCAACGGCGAAGTGCTCGACCCGCGTCAGGAAGCCGATTTCGAGCGCTACATTCAGGCGGGCGGCGGTTTTATGGGCGTCCATGCCGCTTCGGCAACGGAGTACACCTGGCATTGGTACGGCGGTCTTTTAGGCGCTTACTTTAAAGACCATCCCGCCATTCAGGAGGTCGATCTGAACGTTGAAAACTGCTCAGACCCGTCTACCCGGCATCTCAACTGCCAGCCCTGGCATTGGAAAGAGGAACTCTATAATTTTCGCAACTACGAGCCCGATCTCACTGTACTGCTGACGGTCGATGAAACAACTTATAAAGGCGGCAGCATGCCGATTACGGATTCCGGATTCAGATTTTCGGATTCACTTCGTAGCGCCTCCCCATCAGCAATCCAAAATCCAAAATCCAAAATCCAAAATCTAAAACACCCTTTGGCATGGCACCACGAATACGACGGTGGGCGGGCTTTTTATACCGCTCTGGGGCATATTCCGGAGGCGTACAACGACCCTGCATTCCAACAGCATTTGCTTGGCGGATTGCTTTATGCCGTCGGCGAAAACAAACCGCTGCGCTACGACCGTTGCCGCACCCAGCGCGCACCCGACCCGATGCGGTTCGTCAAAACCGTGATCGCCGGCGACTTGCAGGAACCGATGGAAATCGCACAGTTGCCCGATGGTAAAATTATCCTGATCGAACGGCACGGTCAGATCAAACTGTTCAGCCCCGAAACCGGCTTGCTCAACACGGTGACAAAACTGCCTGTTTACTCCGAAATGGGCGACGGCCTGCTCGGTATTGCCATTGACCCAAATTGGGAGCAAAACCGCTGGATTTACCTCTACTATTCTTCCCTTCGCGATTCGATGAATCAACTTTCGCGCTTCGTTTTTCAGGGCGATTCTCTCGTCCGGGCATCGGAAAAAGTGTTGCTTACCATCCCTGTCGGGCACAAAGACTGCTTCCACGCAGCCGGAAGCATGACCTTCGATGCCGAAGGCAATCTGTTTCTGGCGACGGGCGACAATACCAGCCCTTTTGCCTCCGACGGTTTTGCGCCCATCGACGAGCGCCGCGACAGACAGGCGTTCGATGCGCAGCGTTCGGCGGGAAATACCAATGATTTAAGGGGTAAAATATTGAGGATAAAGCCATTAGATGATGGAAGCTACGTGTGCCCAAAGGGGAATTTGTTCAACCTCACCCCCGGCCCCTCCCCCACAGGGAGGGGAGACATAGAGCATTCCGTAGAGGACGCTACAGAAGAAATTGCGGAACACTCTACGTCTCCCCTCCCTGTGGGGGAGGGGCCGGGGGTGGGGTTGCGTGGTCGCCCCGAAATCTACGTCATGGGTTGCCGCAACCCCTTCCGCATCTCCTTTGACGACCGGCGAAAACTACTTTTCTGGGGTGATATCGGCCCGGACGCAGGCAAACCCGACACCGCCCGGGGCCCAATGGGCCACGATGAGATCAACCGCGCCCGCGCAGCCGGCAACTACGGCTGGCCGTATTTTACGGGCGACAACCAGGCTTATCGCGATCATGATTTTACCTCCAAAAAATCAGGCCCCTGCTTCGATCCGCAACATCCCGTCAACGAATCGCCTAACAATACCGGTGCTCGCGAACTGCCACCGGCACAACCCGCTTTTATCTGGTATCCTTATGGCAAAAACCGCGACTTCCCCATTGCCGGTTCGGGTGGCCGCAACGCCATGGCCGGGCCGGTTTATTACTGCGACGCGTACCCGGCAGAAACCCGTTTTCCCGATTATTACGATGGCAAACTGATCATTTATGATTGGATGCGCAACTGGCTGATGGCCGTCACGCTCGACTCACTGGGCAATTTTCACCGGCTCGAACCCTTCGCCGACTCCGTAAAACTGAGCCGGCCGATGGACATGCTGATCGATAAAAAAACAGGCTCGGTCTGGCTGATCGAATACGGCACACGCTGGTATTCGTCCAACGAGGATGCCCGCCTGAGCCGGATCGATTATGTGCGGGGAAACCGGCCGCCGGTTGCAGTTTTTGAGGCAAACAAAACGGCTGGAGGTATTCCCATTGAAGTGGTTTTTTCTCTTTCAAAATCAAAAGATTACGACGGAGGACGGCTTGGTTATGAAATCGATTTTGGCGACGGTACTTCCGCCATGCGGGGGGCTTTTGACCCCGCAAGCGCTTCGGGGGGACGGACAAATGCAAAACGAGCAAAAACCGGCGCACCTCGAAATGAAATTGACAGCGTCGTGCACGTTTTTCAAAAAACAGGCGTGTACGAAGTGACGCTAAAAATGACGGATGAAGCGGGCGCTTTTTCTACTTCAAAACTAAAAATCAGCGCCGGCAACGAACCGCCTGTGGTGTACTGGGATTTGGGCGGTCGCAACCGCAGTTTTTACAGGCTTGGCGACACACTGCGTTACCGGCTTGTCGTGCAGGATCGCGAAGACGGCTCCTGGGAAAATGGCGGCATACCGCACGATGCAATTGCCACTTCGGTGGATTATTTGGAAAAAGGCGTTGACCCCTCGAAACTCGACAGGCAGGCTGCTGCAAACGCCCCGCCCGAAAAATTCGCCGAAGGCAAACGCCTCGTGGAGCAGTCCGACTGTAAAAGTTGTCACGCAGTGGACCGGCAGGTAAACGGCCCGTCGTTTCAGGCAATTTCAGAGCGGTATCGGAGCAATACCGCCTTCGCCGTGCCCTCCATCTACCGCAAGATTATTTATGGCGGGGCGGGTAACTGGGGCAAATCCTACATGACGCCACACCCGCAAATCCGCGAAGAAGATGCCATCCAGATGTCGCTCTGGATCCTTTCGCTGGGTGATCCGCCCAAGCCCGTGCAATCGTTACCGCTATCAGGGACGTACGTTCTCTCACCTACTGCAGCCCAATCCCCAATCCCCAATCCCCAATCTCCCATGGGCGCTTATGTCTTCAAAGCCGGTTATCGCGACCGGGGTGCACCGGGCCTTTCGCCACTCGAAAAAGGTGAAACGCTGGTATTGCGCCCCGCTACCATGCAGGCCGAAAAATGCGATACCCGCAGCGACGGCGTGGGCAACTACAAACCTTTCGACAATGACACAACCGTACTCAATGAATTGAAACACAACGCATACTTCGTGTTCCGGCAGGTGGATTTAAGCGGTGTGCGCTCCCTGACTCTGCGTATTGGTTATGGCGACAAGCGCTACCCTTACGCCGGCGGACAAATGGAAATTCATGCGGGCAGTTCGCACGGGCCATTGATCGGAGCGGCGAATTTTGAATCGAAAAACGGCGGGCGGATGGTTTTTGAAGATCGAAAAATCGAATTACAACTCAACGCTGCTCAACTTTCCTCAACCCTTTTTAACCGCCAAAGCCTTGGCGAAGGCGGTCTCAACTCGTATCACGACTTGTATTTTGTTTTCAAAAATCTGCAAGACCAGGGACGCGGCGTGGTGGCTGTGGATTGGGTAAGGTTTGATTTTTGAAAATGTGCATTGAAAATTTACCTTTGTAAAAAAATCAGGTCATGGAAGCCGCAGCACAAGCAATACAGACACCCCCTGTCCAAAAGGCAGAAGCGATCCTTCCGCCAAAAAAGTCAGGGTCGATGAGGCGTCGCAAGATTGACACCCTGGAAAAATTCCGCAACTGGATTCCGCCGGAAGACGGGTTCAAGTACGAATGGAACAATGGTGTCATCGAAAAATCGCCCAAAATGATTACGTTTGAAAACCTTTTTATCGTTGAGCGACTGACTAATTTTTTTCATTCGCTTAAAGCCCAACTCGCTGAAGGAGGAATGCTCTTCACCGAGCCTGAGTCCATGACCTCGCCGACTCAATTGCGCATTCCGGATATGGCTTATTACACCGCCCGGCAAATCTCGGATGCCGCATCTGGGAAAACGCCCTCTGTTCCCGAGTTTATCATCGAATTCGTGTCGGACAACGATGTACATCAAAAGGTGCTAAAAAAGGTGGATGAATACTTCAATGCCGGCGCCAGGGTGATCTGGCTGATCGTTCCTCAGGTGAAGGTCGTGTACGTTTATACTTCGCCCATCGACGTTTTTATTTGTAAAGGCGAGCGTGTGTGTAACGCAGAGCCTGTTATCCCGGGTTTTAAAACCAGTGCCGATGCTTTGCTTTCCTGATGAAAGTGCTTACATTAGTTCCCCCTGAACTATTTCAAAATGACCAAAATTTATCTCGACACCTCGGTTATCAATTTCATTTTTGCCGACGACGCACCCGAACATCAGGCAGAGACCGTCGAGTTTTTTGAGAAATATATCAAATCAGGAATTTATCACACGTTCATTTCTATTTTCGTGACGGATGAAATTACCCAAACAAGGGACTTGTCCAAGCGAGAAAAACTGCTGAATGTGATTGCTGATTTTGAATTGGATTTTGTGGAAGTGAATGACCCAAAGATTGTCCGTTTGGCGCGTGAATATCTTGCAACTGGAGTGATTCCGCCTAAAAAGTTATATGATGCACTTCACGTCGCTGCCGCAGTATTTCATGGAATTGATTACCTTGTCAGTTGGAATTACAAACATTTGGCGAACGTAAACCGCGAAAGCCGAGTAAACGTTGTAAATTTGTCCGAAGGCTATGCAAAACCCCTTCGCATCATCACACCACTCGAACTTATGTCCGATGAAACGTAAAAGCACCATTTCAAAAGCCCAAACGGATGTCTGGGAATGGAAAGAAAAAGCCGCTGAGTCGCTACTTTCGCTGCCGCCGGAGGAATGGCTCAAAGTAATTCAAGCCCGCACTCAACCCGCTCAAAAGGCCATTCAGCAGCGCCGTGCTAAGAAATCCGCTTCAAAAGTTAGCCGTGTTTCCGCATAAGTTTCTACCTTTGCTCCATCATGTATCAACAAATAATTTCCGACATCATTATTATTCGCCAGTGTTCGCACACCTGACGTGGTAAGACTGTTTGGAAAAACACAAGACCCCGCCCGGTGTGATACCGGGCGGGGTCTTGTAGTTTTTTTAATTTTGCGCCCTCAAATCAACAACAATAATGTACCGCGAATTCAAACACCTCCACCTCCCCGCCATCGACGCCGAAATCCGCCAGTTCTGGGAGGACGAAAAAATATTTGAACAATCCGTCAGTCAGCGACCGACCGATAAGTCATTCGTGTTTTACGAGGGCCCGCCCTCTGCCAACGGCAAGCCGGGCATCCACCACGTGATGGCACGCACGGTGAAAGACCTTTTTTGCCGCTACAATACCCTGAAGGGCCACCGCGTAGAGCGCAAAGGCGGCTGGGATACGCACGGCCTGCCCATCGAGTTGCAGGTGGAAAAAGAACTCGGCATCACGAAGGAAGACATTGGCAAAAAAGTGACGGTGGAGGAATACAACCAGGCCTGCCGCACCACGGTGATGCGCTACAAAGACCTCTGGGAGGAAAAAACCCGGCGCATGGGTTTCTGGCTGGATCTGGACAACCCCTACATCACGTTCGAGAACAATTACATCGAATCGGTGTGGTGGCTGCTGCGGCAGTTGTACGACAAAAAAACGGCTTCGGGCGAGCGCTTCCTCTACAAAGGTTTCACCATCCAGCCGTACAGCCCCGCCGCCGGCACCGGTCTTTCGACGCATGAACTGAACATGCCCGGCACCTACAAGGACGTGACAGACATCACGACCGTGGCCATGTTCAAAGTACGGCGGACTTCCGAGTCCGCCGGCCTCTTCGACGACGAATACGAGGATGTCCGCATCCTCGCCTGGACGACCACACCCTGGACCCTGCCCAGCAACGTCGCGCTCACTGTCGGCCCGAACATCGGGTACGCCAAGGTAAAAACGCTGAGCCCTTACACGGGTCAGCCGGTGAGCGTGGTGCTCGCGCAAGAGCGCCTTGCTGCGTATTTCAACGCCGAAGATGAAAACCAACCGCTGGAAGACTTCAAGATCGGCGACAAAAAGTTGCCGTACAAAGTGCTGAAAAACAACATAAAAGGCAGGGAGTTGGTCGGTGTCCGCTTCGAACAATTGCTGCCGACGCCGGCAGCCTCCACTCCTGAACTCGAAGCAAAAGGTTTCCGCGTCATCGCCGGCGACTGGGTGACGACAGAGGACGGCACCGGCGTGGTGCACACCGCTCCTTATTTCGGCGCCGACGACTTCCGGGCCTGCAAAGCGGCGGGTGTGCCGTTTATCGGCCTGCCCAACCCAAAAGCGCCCGATCTGCCTTTCCCGCTTGTAGACAAGCAGGGACGGTTTGTGGAAGAGGTGCCGGAGTTTGGAGGTCGCTACGTCAAAGCCGAGTATTATCCTGCTGAAATACAAAAGGATAAAGAATTCAAACCGACCGACCTGCTCATTGCCCTGCGCCTGAAAGAGGACAACAAGGCATTCAAAATAGAAAAATACAAACACACGTATCCGCACTGCTGGCGCACGGACAAACCGGTGTTGTACTACCCGCTCGATTCATGGTTTGTGCGCGCTTCGGCGGTCAGGGAACGCATGGCGGAATTGAACAAAACCATCAACTGGAAACCGGCCAGCACCGGTACCGGCCGCTTCGGCCAGTGGCTCGAAAATTTGCAGGACTGGAACCTCTCGCGTTCGCGCTACTGGGGGGTGCCGCTGCCGATCTGGCGGACGGAAGATGCCGAAGAAGAAATTTGTGTGGAAAGTGTGGAAATGCTGAACGCCGAAATTGAAAAAGCCAATGCCGCATTCGGCCTTTCGCAGCAGGTACCGGCGGATTTGCACCGGCCGTACATGGACGAAATTGTACTCGTTTCGCCCTCGGGTAATAAGATGTTCCGCGAACTCGACCTCATCGACGTGTGGTTCGACTCCGGCTCCATGCCATACGCCCAATGGCACTACCCCTTTGAAAATCAGGAAGTTTTCAAAAACAACTTCCCCGCTGATTTTATCGCGGAAGGCGTGGATCAGACGCGCGGTTGGTTCTACACGCTCCACGCCATCGCGGTGATGGTGTTCGATTCGGTGGCTTTTAAAACGGTCGTCTCCAACGGTCTTGTCCTGGACAAAAACGGTGAAAAAATGTCCAAATCGAAAGGAAACGTAGTGGACCCTTTTGAGACGCTGGAAGAATACGGCGCCGACGCGACGCGCTGGTACATGATGGCAAACGCCAACCCCTGGGACAACCTCAAATTCGACGCCGGAGGCATCATCGAGGTGCGCAACAAGTTGTTCGGCACGCTGTACAACACCTACAACTTCTTTGCGCTCTACGCCAACCTCGACGGCTTCAAAATGGACGAGTTCAACGTGCTGCCGCACGACAAACGCAGCGAACTCGACCGCTGGGTCATCTCCAAACTCTACTCGCTCGTGGCCGATTACCGCACCGCCATGGACGACTATGACGTGACCCGCGCCTGCCGCGCCATCGAGGAATTCGTGGACGAACACCTGTCCAACTGGTACGTGCGGCTGAGCCGCCGCCGTTTCTGGAAAGGGGAGTTGAGCGAAGACAAAACGGCGGCTTACCAAACGCTTTTCGAGTGTCTCATGGTCACCGGCCAACTCATGTCGTCGGTCGCGCCATTCTTCACCGACTGGCTGTACCGCAATCTGACCGCGCCGATCAAAGCGGCGGCAAAAGCGAAAAACACGCCGCTTCGCCACGATTCCGTTCACCTTACCGACCTGACCCAACCCGACCCGTCGAAGGTGGACAAGGCGTTGGAAAAACGCATGGACTATGCCCAACGCATCTGCTCGCTGGCACTGAGTATCAGGAAGAAAGAAAAACTGCGGGTACGTTTGCCGCTGCAAAAAATCCTGTTGCCGGTGCTCGACGAAGCGTTTATCACTGAGGTAGACGGAGTAAAAGATTTGATACTGTCTGAAATCAACGTGAAGGAGATCGAGTTTATCACTGACGCCTCCGGTTTGCTGAAAAAAGGCGCGAAGGCCAACTTCAAAACACTCGGCGCCAAACTCGGTAAGGACATGAAAGAAGTGGCCACGATGATCGCCAACTTCAGCAATGACGACATCGATGCGCTCGAAATATCCGGTGAAATAAAAGTCAGCGTTTTTGGAAATACGTACAGTCTCACACCGGAAGATTTGATCGTCACTACCGAAGACCTGCCCGGCTGGAAAGTGGCTTCCGACGGCGACCTGACGGTGGCGCTTGATGTGACGCTCACGTCCGAGTTACTGGCCGAAGGCACCGCCCGCGACCTCGTCAACCGCATCCAGAACATCCGCAAAGACAAGGACTTCAACGTGACCGACCGCGTGACGGTGACGCTGGAAAAACACAAGGCCATCATCGATGCCGTGGAAAAATTCCACGATTACATCAAGACCGAGGTGCTGGCAACGGATTTAGTGTTGGCGGATGCGGTAGCCGGAGAGAAAGTGGAATTGGAGGACGAGGTGGTGTTGAGGATAGAGGTATCGGTAAATTGACTTATTTTTGCAAAAAAATTTCATCATGGTCACACAGGGTCAAATTGACGAAATCGTCCGCATCCTGGTCAGCGAGTGCCAGCCGGAGAAGATTATCCTGTTCGGTTCTTATGCTCAGGGTACTGCTCGCGAGGACAGTGATTTGGATTTGGCAATTGTGAAGGAAACAGACTTACCACATCACAAACGTTCCCGCGAGTTTCGAAAGGCACTACGAGCAGGCGGGCAGCGTTGGCTATTCGGCATGGACATTCTGGTTTATACGCCGGAAGAAATGGAGTCATATCGCAACAATCAATATTCTCTCATCCACGAAATTATTTCAACCGGCAAGACGCTTTATGAATCCTGATGACTCGCTATCCTTCGCTGGCCAACGACCCTTCTGAAGCCGACGTTTTAGAAGCTGTTGCGTGCGCTGAATTTTTCCGCAATTTTGCAGTCAGTGTTTTGGGCATTTAATTTTTAGTAGACACCTGAAGTATGAAGTGGTGATGAGAGTTTGCGGTGATTTGAAAATAAAAACTCCCTGAGCGTCTGAAATCATTTCACGTTCAGGGAGTTGTAAACTTTTTAGTCAGGCGGCGATTTTGAGTCCCCGCCTGACTGCTTTTTAAGGCCTCGGCAGCCGGCCCACTTTCCGGATCTTCACTTCCAGGCGGTTATTTTGCTGGTGTTCGACATCGGAACATTCCACCCCTTCGCTGCAGCGGTTGCGTGGCTCGTTTTCGCCTTTACCGATAGCGTTGATACGCCTGGCGGAGTTTCCGTCTGATTTGCCCTCATCTAATCGATATACGAGGTAAGCCTTGGCATTTTCGGCACGGGCATCGGTGAGTTCCTGGTTGAGTTTGGCTTCTCCGCGGGTGTCGGTATGGGAAATCAGATCGATCTCCATTTCCGGGTAGCGTTTCATCAAATCGAGCAATGCATCCAGGTATCGAACGGCGCTTTGGTTGAGCGTAGCTTTATTGTATTCGTAGAAAATTCTGTCCAGCACAATCACCGAACCGTCCTGGATACCTGTAGCGAGCGGCATCGAGGCTTCGATGGTCGCATCGGGTGTCAGAGGTTCGAGGCGGGTTTCCTGATAAGGATTGTCGCCCATTTTTAAATTGGTAATACGGTAGTTTTCGCTTCTGAAACCCGCGCGCTCCACATAAGCGATGTAATCGCCGTCGAGCGGAAGGCAGGCTGCGTAATCGCCGTTCCAGTTGGTGCGGACGGTTTCGGTTTGGCCCGTTTCGCGGTGCACGAATTTGATGGTAGCGTTCAAAATTCGGGTACCAAATGTAGTAGTAGCCACCATGCCGCCCACTTTAAGGCAACGCGGCGCTTCGGTCAGCGCAAAATTGAGCGTCAATTCATTCTCGGTATCCACCGACACCAGCCTCTCCTTGGGGCTGTAGCCGGGCAGGCTCACCACCACGAGATAATTGTGATAGCGCGTAAAATCGTACTGTGCTTTCCCTTCGGCGTTGCTGTACAAGTCGGCAATGCCAAGGTCTTCGGCGCCCTTGCGCACCAGCTGGAGGCTGAGCGCATTTGGCTTGTCCTGCACCGGTGTCAGGTCGATGGTATAAAAATCCTTGTTGCCGCTCACGAATCCGTCTTCGGAAGGTTGGAGAATCCGTATTTCGGCTTTTTGTAGCGGTTTGCCGGTTTTGGCGTCAGTGACGATGATTTTGGCCGGATTGACTTCCGGTTGGCCGGTACCTTCGAGCCCTTTGGGCGTTTCGAAGCGGTAGATGTCGTCCTTACCGGCACCACGGGCGCGGTCGCTGGTAAAAAAACCGCTTTTGCCTTCGTCATCGATGATAAACGATTTTTCGTCGGCGCTGGAGTTGAAGTCATCACCGAGGTTGACCACTTCTTCAGGGTTGTTCAGCGGGTTGACGACGAAATAGTTGTCATATCCACCTAAGGAATTGGCCCGACCGTTGGAGCTGAAAAACAACACCCCCGACTGGCTGATGAAGGGATACGATTCCTGTTTTTCCGAGTTGATGACCGGGCCGAGATTGACGGGAATGCCCCATCCGCCACCGGTGCGTTCCACCACATAAATGTCGTAGTCGCCGAAACCGCCAGGCATGTCGGAAGCAAAAAACAACTTCGTGCCGTCGGGGCTGAGGCTGGGTTGTTTGCAGTTGTAATCGTCGCTGTTGAAGGGCAGTTCGACCGCTTTGGTCCAATCCGGCCGGCCGTAGCGCGATTCGTAAATTTTCAGGGTGACTTTGTTGTTTTTGCTCGCTTTCAGTACGCCGTCTTTATTGTTCGGCATGGTGAGATAAGCGGTTTTGTTGTCGCGGGTAAAACAAACCGGGCCGTCGTGAAAATTCGACCGTTTTTCGGTGGTAAACATCACTTTTTGCGGGAAAGACGGTTCGCCGTTGTAGTTGAAAAAGGCGTAGTACAATTCGGCGAATGCCTCGCCCTTGGGGTCGCGCGGGCCACTTTTGGCGCGGCCGGATACGAACACAATGCCTTGCTTGAAATAGGTCGGTGCGTAATCGGCGCCATCCTGGTTGATTTCATTGGCATTCTGCACACGCACCGGATAGCGGCGGTCGTCTTTTTCACGAAACCGGTCTTTGGACTTGCTTTTTGCAGATTGTTGCGCGGACAGCACGACGGCCGACACGAGCAAAAGAAGGGGGATAAACAGGATTAGTTTGCGAAGCATATTCAATTCTTGTCGTTAAATGATTGAAAAATAAGAGTTTGTTGAAAAAACAATCGTCATCGAACGGGCGCCGTTGCGATGGAAGGATACTGAACCGTAAAAGATCGTCTCATTTTCTAATCTCCTGTGGGAATTCTTATATCATCGGGCGCCGGCGGGTTAAACCACCAACGTACAGTGGCCTCGATGGCGCCGCTGTTGTATTTGTACAACTCCGTCAGGCCGATGTCATAGGACAGGCAGAAAAACAGATTCTCCGTCGCCTGCATGCCAAGCAGCACATCAACGCTTTCTCCTGCTCCGTTGGTATCGGTGCCGAGGCGATATCCGAGGCCGCCATAAAATTTTTGTTTGACCAACGCGCTTAAATTAATATCGGCATCGAATGGGGCGCCGGGTGCATATTTCAGCAGCACCTGCGGCGTGATACGAATATCGTCGTCGATGTCGAAATCCCTGCCGACCATACCGTAAAAATGCTGCACTTCGCGGCTGAGTACGTTGTCGAGGTCAAGAAAATCAATATTATTGTCCAAAAGACGCGGCACGCCGAGACCTGCATACCAATTGGTGCCGGCGTAATAAATGCCGCATCCGAAATTGACCAAATATTTGCTTTGCGCGTCATTGGGGATGGCGTTGTCGATGGGCAGTGCCGGATTCAGGCGCGAATCGGCCCAGTTCTGGTACATGTGCCGCACATTGAACTGGATGGCCATGCCAAGTACGCCGCGTTTTACAGGGATGCGGTAGGCATAGGGCACATCGAGCGTGATGTTGCGGGTAATGCCGATCACGCTGCGCGTCAAAGTGCCACCGATGCCCACGCGGTTGTTGAGCATGCGCTGATTGTACGACAACACCTGCGTCTCCGGCGAGCCTTCCAGGCCGATCCATTGTTTGCGGTAAATGGCCGTCAGCGTAGGCGACTCGAAAGAGCCCGCGTATGCAGGATTATAGGCCATCTTATTGAACATGAACTGCGTGTAATGCAAATCCTGCTGTGCCTGTGCAAACTGCCAGGACAAGATGAATAGGAGGAGCGGGTATATTTTATTCATCGTTGCAACTGTAAAAATCCTTTTTTCGGTTCGCTTTGTCCGTTGAACCGGACGATGTAGAAATACGTGCCTACCGGGAGGTCCTGGCCTTTGTACTGGCCCCTCCAGGGATCGTTGTTGTCATAAGGCTTCGCGCTGAAAACAACATCGCCCCATTGGTTGAAAATCGTGACTTCGCTGTCGGCAATCTCGCCGCCATTGAGGCAGGGGACGAAGAAATAATCATTCACACCGTCGTCGTTCGGCGTGATTACATTAAAGGGTTGGCATTCATCCACCGAGCCAACGTTGAACGTAACGACCGCAGTGCTGCAAGCCGGTTCGGGGCACACGAGATTGCAGATTTTGTAAATCATTTTATCCTCGCCAAAGAACGACAGGTCGTCGTGTCGATATGCGTATTTTTCGAAACCCAAAGTAGTATCAAGTTCTCCGTGCATCGGCTTTTGCTCTATCGTCAAACTGAATTGCTGCGGTAAAATATCATTCAGCAACACATTGAATTCTTTAACCGTCCCGAAGTCAACCTGATAAGAATCCGGCACTGCTGTCGGGTACAAATCATAGACAATGATCACAGTATCATAAGATTCCGGGCCGCAGAAGCCGTTGTTGGTCATCCAGATCAATTTGTTCATTCCGCGTTTGAGGTTACAAACAGAAGTCACGTTGTTCGTTGGGGTAGAGAATTCGAGCTCGGGGTCATCGCTGTACCACAACCCGGTTTCGAAGTTCGGGTTCACCAACTGGGTTGCCTGAAGAGAGGTGCAGGAATCGTTGGTGCACAATACCTGATCGCTGCCTCCGTTGGCTTTCGTCCCATAATTGAACACCTTCACTTGTTTGGATGAAATACCACAGGCGCCATTGTCGAGATTCCAGTTGAAATAGTAAATGTTGCCGATTGGAAGGCTGTCGACAATAGTATTCGGGGCATTAGGATCGTGGAAATAAATGCCCAGACCCGGTTGTCCGATCTGACTCCAGTATCCGTTGACGGTCTTGCCCTGAATGGCGTGCAACCGGACGGATTTGGCATAACAAGTGTCGATCTGTTGTACCTGCACCAACGCTTGTTCCAATGTATCCGTCTCGATGCTGACTGTATCGCTGGCAAAGTTTTTACACCCGCCATTGGAAAGTGTCCAAACGAACTGATAGGTAACCAACGGGATAATACCGTTCACCCGGGCCATCGGATCGCCGGCGCTGGAAAACATACCCGGGAAACTGGTCAATTGTGACCATTGGCCGGTAGCCGGGGCGGGATTGTCGGCATCCAATTGTATCGAGCCTGTCGCGCAGGCCGCTCCATCCATCCCGGCACCGGGGTTGATATTGTCGGGAATGGTGTCGAACTGCACTTCCACCGTATTGGAAACGAGCGAATTGCAGCCGTTTTTGTTACCTATCACGTAAAAACCGTTCAGGCCGGGATTGAACCCGGGGAAAAGAGAAGTCTGGTAAGAAATGGGGAAACCGGGCCCGCTTACAATACTTTGCGTGGGCGCATGGTACCAGGTGTATTGCGCTCCGGATACCTGCGACGAATCAGTGATCTGCAAGGTCATCACCGATCCTTGCTGGTCGAGACAGGCCGCCGGGACGGGCGTTTTAATAATGGGTTGTTTCGGCCGGGCTTTCACCTGTATTGCCAGCCCCTCACCGGAAGAGGAGCATCCGTTGAGCGTAATCGTTACGGAATAATTGCCACTGCTGTTGGGCGTGACATTGAGAACAACCGGGTTGCGCACATTCGGGCCTGGCGTAAACACTGTGCCGGGCGGACCGGTCCAGGAGTAGGTGGCGCCGAAAATCAACTGGGCGCTCAGTTTCAACGTATCGCCTGTACAGAGCGTGGTACTATTGGCCGTTACGACCGGTACAGGCGGCACAGGATTTACGATCACATTCGCCAGGGAAGAGTCGGACACACAGCCATTGTCAGCGGCAATAACGAAGTGATTCCCCGCATCCTGAGCCTGTGCATTCTGGATGATAATAAACGCCAGGGAGGTAGCGGTATCGCCGCTATTTGGAGAAAACCAGGTAAAAATAGGATCATTGTAGTCGCCGGTGTTTGTAATTGAAATCGTGACGTCGGCGCCGGCACAAACAGCAGGTGGCGTTACAATCAACTTTGGTTCTGCCGGCAAACTGTCAACGTCGACAATAGTTGAGCCTGCTGCTGAAGAACACCCGTACTTGTCGTAGACAGTGACCGTGTAGGTGCCATTGTTAGCCGGTGTTACATTGGTTATCACAGGCATCGGACCGGTAAGTGAGCCTCCACCGGGTGGGGTCCAAAAATAATTCAGTGGTTCGTTTTGTGAAACAGCAACAACCTGCAGTATCGCATCCGATCCATCGGCGCACAACGGTGCAGTATTCGTTACGGATGTAATTTCAGGAGGGTCAATAACCGTTACATTTACAAATGCCGAATCCGCACAACCGAAACTGGTTTTGCCTACCACTTTATAAAGACCGCCCACGGCAGGGTTGCGCGTCTGATTTGGGTTTTGATATACGGCCCAGTTAGACGGACCAAACCAAGCCCAATTGTCCAAAGGAAGCGGAATATTTGAAGTAGCCGATAATTGTAAAACAGCGCCCTGACAAAGCGGTGTATTGGCGCCGGCGGTCACATCGGGATATTCCTGTACTTCCACCAATATCGGAGCCGACCACTCCGAAAAGCAGCCCTGGATATTGGCACGAACGCGCCACGAACCGGAATCTGCTACCATTACATTGTTCAGTACCAGCGAGTTGATATCGGTAGTGGTATCGGTCAATAAGGGCGACTCCCATTCATATTCGTCGACATTCTGAATCTGCGTGCAAAGCAGTGTCACTGTAGCGCCTTCGCACACATTTGTGGCGCCTGTAAGTTGCGGTGGCGGAGGTTTTACGCCCACCTCTACGGTCACCGTAACGGGAATCGATGAGCAGCCGTTTTGATGGGTTATCAAAGTATAAATACCTTCATGAATCTGTGCCGCGCAGTTGGTTATCAACGGATCCGGCAGGGAGCTGGGGCCGAAACCGCCCGGTCCGTTCCATTCATGCGTGAGTCCGGCCAGCAGAGGAGTGGTCGAATTGAGCGCAATCGGTACGCACTCACATACACCGATAAATGCCGGGGCGACACTCGCCGGTGGAATAGCGTACACATTTACCGTAAGCAGATTGGAATTGACCGAAGTACAATTGTCCGCAGATACCTTTACAAAATAGCGGAAAGTACCTACAGGTGGCATACTGATGGTAAAAATCGGCAGCGAAGTGGTGCCAAGCAGTACCGGGCCGCCGGGTGTTACGTCTTCAAACCACTGGTAATTCACGTTTTGTCCGGCGTAGGTCGGAGTGGCCAATACGATGTTTTCGCCGGCGCAGAAAGAGACTTTGTTGGCCGAAATTACCGGCTGTGTTGGCAATGTCGCAAACAGTACTGTGACGCAACCCGTTGCCGTACAACCTGTTAAGCCGGTAACAGTGACACAGTACGTGCCCTGATTCTGAGGCAAAGCAGGCAAAGTCGGGTTTTGCATGGGCGAGGTAAATCCGTTCGGGCCGCTCCAGTAGTAACTCGATGCACTGCCGGGCGGATTGGCATACAGCTTCAAGGTGCCGCCTTCACACACGGGGTCGTAAGTGGGTTGCAACACAGTTGTGATCACACTCACTATCGCGGAACAGGTGGATGAATTTCCCGAAGCGTCCGTCACCGTCATCGTCACGTTAAAATTGCTGCCGGCCTGAGCGCAGGTGAAATTCGTCTGCGAAAGCTGGAAAGTCAGGTCGGAACAGTTGTCGGTACTGCCATTGTCAACTTCCGATGGTTGCAGGACGTAGGTATCGCCGGGCAAACCGGAAGGATTCACCTGTATGGTCAGTGACTCACACAATGCCACGGGCTTCACTGTGTCCAGCACCGTAATCTGGAACGCAGCCATTCCTTCCAGGCCGTTGATGTCGGTCGTCAGGTATTTGACCGTATAAACGCCGGGTGGGAGTGAGTCGGTCGTCTGGTTACCGATAAGCGAGCCAAAACTAACCAAGGAGTCGCTGCTGTTGCGAATTTCATACGTCACCACCGCAAAACTGTATTCCAATACTGCCTGTACACGGCTCACACCATCGGTCATATCGGGCAGCATGTCTGCACAAGGATCGATGAAATCGGTAAAACTGCCTGCGTCGTCATTGGCTTCCAATTTGAACGAGGCCGTGAAATTGCCCGCTGCCCAACCATTGATCTGACTTGCCGAAACGTTGATCACCGTTTCATGGAAAAGCGAGCATTGCTCCATCGGCAGACCCGAAAAGGTGGCAGTAAGGAAATCGTTGTTTTCATCATAAATCCGGAAAAACTCCCCACCGGGCGCATTGTCGTTGTCGCCTTTGTGCCTGATTTCCAACTGCCCCCCTGAAATGGCATTGGGTGTCAAACCAGCGATAGAGAGGGTAATATCTTTCGGAATCAGCCCTGCATTGGGATCATTTTCAAAGATCACCGGCAGATTGGCGGAGGCCTGCACCAGATGGCCCGATACGTCGCAGTTGTCCGTAATAGTTGGGAAAAGCAATGCCACAACCGCCTCGCAATTGTTTTGGCCTACATAAAAAGTATCGGCCGGGGGCGGTGTCAGCATCGGCGGTTGCAAATCTTCCACATCGATGGTAGTCGTTGCAGTCGAACTGTTGCCCGCACAATCGATGGCTGTATACACGACGGTGTGTGTGCCCACGTCGAGGAAAAAACCGCCAGATGGCGGATAGGTGGTCGCTGTGTCGCCGTCGAGGCTGTATAATAGTGTTACAGGTACTTGCGGTGTCGACACCGGGTAACTCAACTCTGCGAAGGCTTTACCGCCGGAGCAGGTCGCCAGCGCATTGATGGCATCACTGCCCGATCCGTTGGGGGCCAGGGTCAATACCAATTGACCGTCGGTAAGCCAGGTGTTCAGTTCTGAAGCAGAAATACTGAACGTAGTGCTGCTGTTGCCGCATTGTATGGGCGGGGTGTTGAGATTTGTTTGACCGATCAAATAACCACCCTCACCATAGACCCGGAAATACTCTGCCGAGCCTTCCGCATCTGCAATTTTCAAATCAATTTTCAAGGTAGCGGGGCCGGTTGCCGGGGCATTGGGCGGCATACTCGGCGACGGCCATTGGAGTATCACAGTATCAACAGGGGTCGTATTATTTGGGCCGCCCGAGGTATTTACCAATGCCGCCGTGTCTTTCAAAATAAGCCCGGTTTCGAGGGAAGTACATTTGTCATAAATGGAAACCGGCGCCGGGATGCCTACCGTCGCACCGCAAAGACCGGGTTCGGCAGGCAACATCAACGCCGGCACCGGAACAATAACCGGCCCCGTATCGTCCTGAACACTAATGTTTTGTGTATAAACGGCGGTGTTGCCGCAGTTGTCGGTAGCCGTCCACTCGCGGCGGATTATGTAATTTGTCCAGTGGCTGCAATCGCTTGTGTCCGGATTGCGAATCTCCGTCTCACTGAATGTAACCGTCACGGTTTCGTCGCAGTTGTCCGCAGGGTTAAAACTGCCTGTAGCCGGCACAGTGGGAATGGCGTCGCATTCTACCGTCACGTCGGGCGGTATATTGGTCAATACCGGTCGCACCGTGTCCACCACATGGATGATTTGCGGAATGATGCTCGTGTTGCCGCACACATCCTGGGCTTGCCAGTTGCGCGTGAGGGTATAAGTGTCGTCGCAGGGACCATTCGTAACAACATCATTGACAAATACCGGCGTCGCGGCAGGTCCCGAACAGGCGTCGACAGGCGCCGGCGGCGGTGTGACGAAAGGTTGCGCGTCGCATACGATCGTGGTGTCCAGCAAACCGCCCGGAGCGGGCCCCAGGTTGTCGATCAAGGCAATCACCTGTGTGGCCGTACTTGTATTGCCACAAGCGTCGGTCGCAGTGAAAGTTCTGATGATGTTATACATGTAATGCCCGCACACAGCAGGGTCAGGATCTTGCAGCGAAGCATCCTGTGCCGTAATACTCATCGCCTGGCTGCAATTGTCAGTCGCTGTAATATCCACACCCATCACCGGAAACGGCGGCAGGATAAAAGTGTCGCAGCGAAAAGTATCTGCCGGCGGCACCAGCGTGAACACCGGCCCTATCGTGTCGCGCACCAAAACAGTTTGTATCGCCGTGCCCGTGTTGCCGCAATCGTCTGTCGCCGACCAGGTCACGGTCATCGTATAGTTGCCGGCGCAAAGGGTGTCGGAATTTGAAAAAGTGCTGGCGATCACCATACTCGTATCGCAATTGTCTGCCACGAATGCGGGCGAAAGCACCGGCATCGGATTGGGGCAGTAAAGCGTAACGGTATCGGGAAATCCGCTGACAATGGGTTGCTGGGTGTCTTGAATCTGAAAACGCAGCACCTTCGATCCGGTATTGCCACAGTCGTCGGTCGCGCGGAAGGTTACATCTACAAACCAGGTACAATTGTACGGCTGCACCTGCGGATACGGCCCTCCGTTGAACACGCCGTTGCCGCTTTGCCCTGTCGACGTAAGAAAAGAAAAATTCGTCCAGGTTGTTGCCGAACAGTCATCGATCACAGTCGCATTGCCGTATGCGTTGATCCAGGCCTGGAGGTTGGCATTGTCGTTGTTGCCGCCGCATTGTTCGAGTGTGTTCGAGCCGGTAACAACAGGCGGCAGCGTATCGATCGCGCCGAAGGTAGCCTGATCAATAAAGGCCGAATCGCCACAAGCATCCATTGCATAAAAATCCACTGTTACTTTGCCCCGAACCTTGTTATAAGTTTGGCTTCCAATCAATTGTGTGCCGCAACCATTGGCAAACGATGCCAAAAAAGCGGCCACAACCTGAGCCGAGTCCTTAGTCACACCGCCAATCTTCATGCTATGGGTCACCGGTGAACTGCACGAATCAATAACCGTGGAGTATCCGTGGTTGTGGATCCAGGCGCCGAGTTGGGTCAGGTGATTGCTGGTGGGCGAACAATAGGCCACTGTATCTTTTGCAGGGGCCACCATCACCGGCGGGTTGTTGTCCGAAGTTGTAAAAACCGCTGTTGTGGTCGCATTGGAATTACAGTTGTCTGTCGCCCGGAAAGTGACCGTAACCGGCACGGTGCAACCGGGAGGGAAAGGAACCGGGGCGTTGTTGGTATATGATTTTATTCCCGATACATCCAATGCGGTAAACACACTCATCTGTTGCGCCAGCCAGGCCGGGTACGCGGTCGAAAGTTGTTCGCAGGGGGCAGCACCGTTTTGTGGAAAGATAGAAATCGCCGGGGGCGAAATGTCGGCAGTGATCGTAATCGTTTGGATAAAAGTTGCTGTATTATTGAAAGTATCCTTAGCCGTCCAGATGCGGGTGAAAGTGCCGGCGTCGCATGTATCGGGTGGAGTAGATTGCACAAAAGTCAACATCACGGGTGTGCAATCGTCCGCAGTAACATTTGGCGGCGGCGGCACCTGTACGATAGAGCCGTATGTTGCCGAAGCCGGGGGAAGGTTGTCAAAAACCGGCGGTGTTTGATCGACGAAGGAAATAGAAAACTGAAAATTTGCAGAATTCCCCTGATCGTCTTCTACATGCCATTCGATAGGAAGGAACAAAGTCGGCGCCGGCCACTGATCGGTGGCCGGAAATCCGCTTGCTACCGGATCAAATACAGACACCGTTATGTTTGCGCCAATCGTAGAAGTGATCGTAGGCATCACCCCGGCGCCTGCAACAGATTGCGTACACACCGGATAAGGCAAAACGGGATATATCGCCGGGTTGGGCGGGGTGAAAGTAAAAAATTGTGCTTGCAGGCCGAAAGAAGTGCATATAGAAAGGCAAAACCCGAGTAAAACTGGCGTTGCCGGTAATCGTCTGCGTAACCGGTTTGTCATACGGACATGTTTCATCTCGGACGACCGAAGGAGGCCGCCGGGGGTGTCAAGAGATATGTTCAGTTGTTGTGGATTAAAAGGATTAGGAAGATTAGCATCGGCTTTGGCCAAAAGGCGGGATTATTGGAAAAATGGATGTCAGATATTTAGACGTTGGACTTTGGATGTGATCCATCGGTGTCCAAAGTCCCGGTTCTAACTTCCGGCATCATCAGTAAACTTCTTATCCGGCACGTTTTCGTTCAGGAACTGGTTGATTTTGTCGATATCGAAGTTTCGTTCGATCTGACCGAGTTCATTTACCTGGATGTCGATGTCGTTCAATTGGGGAGATTTTTTTCCGGACCTGGATTGAGGGGGAGAAGATGGTTTCGGTTTGTTTCGTTTGGCCATATTGTAAAATCAATTTTTATTGCAATATTTCAGATTGGTGTGAACTGCAATCTTCGGTTCGCACAAAATTTAACACTTGCGGACTCGAAATCCCGTTCACCCGTTTACCGCAATTTCCGTTCCTTTTGCAGCATGCGCAACAAAGCGCCTGAGCCGTTCCAGGGTTTCCGTTTTGCCCAATGCAGCCGCCGTATCAAAAACGGCCGGCCCTTTCATGGTTCCTGCCAGCGCCAGTCGCAGGAGCGGAAGCACATCGCCGGGCTTCAAACCCTTTTCCTGGATATGATTTTTCACCGCATCTTCCAGCGCCGGACCATTGAAGGGCTCAAAAGTAGCCAACATTGACGTTAATTCCTCAAAAACAGGTATTAAACCCGGATTCCATTTTTTCTGCAGGGTCTCCGCATCGTAATCGCGCACGGGTTCGAATAAATAGTACCCCACTTCGACGAAATCGGGCAAAAATGTCACGCGTTCCTTCATCAGCGCCGCCACCTGTGTGAGATAGGCATCGCTTACCTTATACCCCCTGGCTTCGGCCAGCGGGCGGATATGGGTAGCCAACACCTCGTTATCCGCAGCCTGTATGTATTTCTGGTTGAACCATTTGGCTTTCTCATAGTCGAACCGGGCCCCGCCTTTGCTGATATGGTCGATTGAAAACGCAGCAATTAACTCGTCCAAAGTAAAGATTTCCTGCTCGCCGCCGGGGTGCCAGCCGAGCAAAGCGAGGAAGTTGATGACCGCCTCGGGCAAAAAACCTGTATCGCGGAAACCCGGAAAACTTTCCTCCGGCGTTGCGCCTTTCCATCCGAGCGGAAACACCGGGATGCCGAATTTTGCGCCGTCGCGTTTGCTGAGTTTGCCGTTGCCGACGGGCTTGAGGATCAAGGGCAGGTGCGCGAATTGCGGCATCGTATCCTGCCAACCGAAACCCCGGTACAGCAACACGTGGTGGGCCGTACTGGGCAGCCACTCCTCGCCGCGTATCACGTGGGTGATGTTCATCAGGTGGTCGTCCACGATGTTGGCGAGGTGGTAAGTCGGCATGCCGTCGGCTTTGAGCAGCACTTTGTCGTCCAGTTCGGCGCTCTGAAACACAACGTCGCCGCGGATCATATCCTTAATGCGAATGGCATGGCCGGGTTCCACCAGCAAGCGGATCACACTGGGTTCGCCCGCATCAAGCCGGCGCTGTACTTCTCCTTCCGGCAAGGTCAGGCCGTTGGTCAAACTGCTGCGTGTCAGGTGGTTGTACGTAAAGTTTTCTTCCGCAGCACGGCGCGTTTCCAGGGTCTCGGGTGTGTCGAATGCATAGTAGGCGTGACCCAGTGCTACCAGTTCGCGGGCGTATTTCTGGTAAATTTCCTTGCGGTCGCTTTGGCGGTAAGGGCCATTTTCACCACCAAAACCCACCCCTTCGTCGGGCAACAGTCCTACCCACCGCAACGTCTCGATGATGTAATCTTCAGCCCCGGGTACGTAGCGGTTTTGGTCGGTATCTTCGATGCGGAGGATAAACGTACCGCCTTGCTGTTTGGCAAACAGGTAGTTGTACAAAGCCGTGCGGACGCCGCCAATGTGCAGCGCGCCGGTGGGAGAGGGTGCAAAACGAACGCGAGGTTGGAGCATTTAGCGTAATTAGAAGGTCATTAAGGTCATTCAAAGTCGATGTGTTGCAAAAATGACATCGATAACTTTGAATGACCTTAATGACCCTTTCAAGATTTGCAGCAAAAGTAGCGGTTTTCTTTAATAATATGTCGCTACCTGCCGCTTTTTGACCGTTAACGGCAAAAACTTACCATTTTTTCAATGTGTGGATGAACAGTCAGCGAAAATTTGCTGTCTTGGAAAGATAAAAACTTACCAATTTTACCCTTTCAGGAAGTCAAGTGCAAACAAGCCAATCTTGTGTGAACCTGAAACCCGGAAACCTTGAAACCCGCCGCATTGTCATGTTTATTGCCAAGACACCCAAACTCATACAGGCTTTTATGCCCCAGTACACCTGGAGCATTCCGACGAACGAACAGGTACTTTACCTCACATTCGACGACGGCCCGATCCCGGAGATAACACCCTGGGTGCTCGACACGCTCCGGCAGTTCGGCGCGAAAGCGACTTTTTTCTGCGTGGGCGACAATGTGGTGAAACACCCCGCGATTTTTCAGCAAATTCTGGACGAAGGCCATTCTGTCGGCAACCACACGTTCAACCACCTCAACGGCTGGCAAACCGACCACGTGGTTTATCTCCACAACGTCCGCCGCTGCGCCCGGGTAGTGAACAGCCACCTGTTCCGCCCACCCTACGGACGGCTGATGCCGAAGCAACGCGCCTTCCTCGAACGGCATTTCCGGATCATCATGTGGGACGTTTTGAGCGGCGACTACGACGCGGATATTTCTCCCGAACAATGTCTTCAGAACGTGCTCGACAATGCCCAACCCGGCTCTATCGTCCTCATGCACGACAGCCTGAAAGCCGGGCGGAATGTGCGTTTCGCGCTTCCAAGGGTGTTGGCGTATTTTGCGGGAGAGGGGTACCGGTTTGAAAAGTTGTAGGCAGCAGTATCCCGTACCGGCTGCTTTATCTGCCGAATCTCATGCCTGTCTCAATTCGGCAGCTAAAGCAGCCGGTACAGGGAACAATGCAAGCCGGTATCCTTCGTTTTTTTATCAAACTTCTGCCTGCAATGAAACGCTACTTGCCGCACCTGCTCTACATCGCTTTGATCGCTGCTGTCGGGTTGTTTCACAGACAACGAATATCAACTGACAATCAGTGGATTGCGCTGTTCAACCGCACGACGGATGAGGCGTTGTTGACCGCCGGCCATTACAATGGCGAAATGCAAAAGGGCATCCGCAAAGAAGCCAAAGAGTACCCTTCTCCAAAGGACATTGAACTGGCGCTGATAGCATCGAAGGCGGATTCGCTGATCCGGGTATGCGATACCAATGCCGCTCTGCGCGATAGCTTGTCGTCGCGTTTGTGGATACTGACCGATCGCGACCCAGGGCTTTCAAAGGATTTTCAAACACCGTTGCCTTCAAAGAAACAAGCAGGCGTTTTATCTGAGTATCAATCAGTGTTGTCGCAAAATGATTCGCTGCGAAAGCATTGGGCACTTGCGGTATTGCTCAATTATTGCAAAGAACAAATGCGCAGTATACAAATAATTTGCAGATTTGGAGCGCAACCGTTGGTTTCATACACGACGATTTGCCCTTTCGTCGGACAGTCTTTCGAAAGCGATATTGTAATCAACGATTATTTTAGTTTGGATGTATTTCACCTGACTGTCAACGGTCAGGCGCTTCAGATAAAAGAAGGCCTTGCACATTACAAAAACACCTACCCAAAATCCGGCTTGTACCCGCTGCACGTAAAAGCGGAATCCTGGCTTTGGGGAAACGACTCGTTGACCCTTTCTGAAAAAACCTTTTACCTCCACGTAAATAACTGATGATGAAAATTTTCGGAATGCATTGGTCCTGGCACTTGTTGTACATCACCGGAACGGCTGGCCTGATCCTTTGGGGAGAAAGCCAACTCAATCAAACCGGATTGGTAAAAACCGAACTGGGACAGGTGCAGGCTTTGTCGCTGCAATACTTGCCGAGGACCAGGCAAGTCATTCATAACCAGATGGATGAAAACACAAAGGCTTATCCTTCCCCACAGAGCGAACAACTGTACGCGGCTGCCCGAACGGCCATCCGATGGGTCGATTCCATCGACAAAAAATCACATTCAGTACGTGCGCGCCTCCACGCCGGAGAAAAACCCGGCTCCATCGACTGGAGCGCCGGCCTGCTCGACGACTACTACCGCCTCGGCGATTCGCTGGCCATGCTCTACGGCGCCGATTCGGAGCGGCAGGCCTGGCTGGAGCGCTGTCTTTTTTCGGGCTACCGCGACTGGCCGCAGACCCGGCTCGCCGCCCTGTTGGCCGCTTCCGACACCGCCGATGCCGCGCGTTTGTGCCGGCACCTGCGCCTCAATGCGGAATTGGCCCTGGTATTCACGCTGGAGCGGCTGCGAAAACAAATGCCTATCTGGGAAATGCGCTTTGATGCGTTACTCCCGGCCATCGCCGTTGAATCTTGCCCGCGCGCCGGTGTACCCTTCGAGGCGGATATCTATTTAATGGTCTATTCGACGCGATCCGAAAATGTCACGATGAAAGTAAACGGCCGTTCCGTGCCTGTGGAAGCGGGTCTGGCACGGTACAAAAGGATATACAACAGCCCCGGCATCAAGTCCCTGCCCGTGGAAATTCAGGTGCGCAATCCGTTGACCGGCGAGATTAAAACTTACTCGAAAGAATTCAAAACGGAGGTGTCGGACACCACCGAAATGCGTTGATGTTGATTATCAGACAAAAAAATAAATGAAAGATTATAAATCCCTTCACAAGTTGCCGATTTTTGCCGCTTGTAAGGGTGGCCGTCCGACAAGTGTTATTTTTTGACAGGATTTACAGGATGTGCTACTGCAAACCGATGCCGTAAATCCTGTAAATCTTGTTCATCCTGTCAAAAAAACCTGTCAGAGACAGTCTCCGGTTGAAACCCGCGCCATGTCTGATCCGCTTTCGTTTCATATTTTTCTTTCCTGCGACCAAAAGGACGCCGCCACTGCGCAGGATTTGCAGCGGCAACTCAACCTTGCGTTCGATCCGAAGCAGTACAACCTCGTTTTCTGGAGCAAACCTCCCCTGCCCGCCGAGGAATACCGCGCCAAGGCCAAAGCCTTTATGGAAAAGGCGCATTTGTTCGTCGCCTTGCTGTCGATGAACTACGAGGACGCACCTGACGTGCGCTGGGAGGCCGCCACGGCCGTGGAAATCCAGCGCCACCGCCCGGCGCTGCAAATCCTGACGGTATTGGCCCGGAATGTGGTGATCCCGGCCAACCTCGCGCCTTTTCAGCAGGCGCTGCCGCCCGGAGAAACCATTGAAAGTCATGGGTTTGCACGCGACCGCCAACTGCTCCGTGCAGCCGAAAGCGCCAGAAGTGTACTGGCCGCCACACCGCGCTCCAATGAGATGCCGGGTGCAAAAATCGACCTGCCGCTGGCGGTGCAGGATATTCGCGAACGCCTGCTGGCGCAAACCGACCGCATCAACCACGCCCCTTTACTGACACTGCTAAAACACATCATCGAAAATGTCAAGACCAAACGCGTGGTGCTGGACGTGGAGGACAAGTTCAAACTGTTGCGCGAACAAACACGGCTTTCACAGATATCTGTCTCCGAACTGGCGGATAAAGCCCGTCCGATAGAAATTGAACTACAGCACCTGATCACAGATCTGCCGGAAGCGGATCTGGTGAAAAACTGGAAGCAGGTTTTCATCCGCGACTACTTCCAGTTTACCGAGGGCAGCCGCACCGCCGCCACCGTGCCGCCGTTTTTTGTGCCTGCCGACGAAATCGCCATTCCCGAAACGCTCAACCTGGGCGCCGGGCCGCGCGAGCGGGAAGCGCCGGAACAGGTCGGTCTGCTTTCGTCCGAGCAAAAAAATGATTTTCGGCGCAGCCTGCTGCTGGCAAAAGATGCCTTAGCGGTAAAAAACTACACCCAGGCTTTTGCGCACTGCGACCATGCGCGCACAAAAATTGACCCGCAATCGGCACAACTTTACGAATACCTGCTGATTACGTTTATGCAAAAGGAGACGCCGGGTCGCATCCTGCAGGAGGCGGTGAACGGCAACGACCGGATGCTGCAATTCGTGTTGCTCTACGCAGAGCGTTATCGCAAGTATCAGCGCGACGGCAAATGCCCGTCTTCTACCGGGACGCACAACCTCGCTATCGCCTCCGAAAGCCTCTCCGACGCGGCGTTGAAAATGTATCACCACCTGCCCAACGACGCGGTACTGCACACGGGCAAACACGCCGACGCGGTACCCGACAGCCGGCAGGCAATACGCATCATCCTGGATAATGCCTTGAAAATCTGCCGTTTGGTCTATCCATCCGAAGAATTATTAGAAGCGGCGGTGGTGGAAAGTTGCGGCGGCGGTAAGTGCCATTGGCTCAAACGGGTGGAGGTGATCGGCATTCATTTCCAGTTTATCCCCGACGGTCATTTCGATCTTTTGGGAGAAATTCAGGAACTGCTCGATCTGCTGCAAGGCATGGACGATCAGCCGGGAAAAATTGTGAAACAAGGCGACCTGCTGCGTGAAGACCTGTATTTCAGCCTGTTCGCCAAACGCCAGGCGTTGCTCCAGCAAATCGCCGAAGATACCCGGCGCAAGCGTCCTTTCACCGACCAGCGCGCTTCGATCATTCGTTTTGTACAGTCCTGCTTGTTGGGGGCGGAAATGTTTACCGACAATGATGCAGACGGCAGGGGGCAGTCATTCTATCGCATGGCGCTCGAATACCTGCTGCCCGGCTTGCTGGTGGCGCCCGACCCGTCGGCTGATCTGCCGTTGCGCTGGTTCGATCTGGATGAAAAGGGAGCAGTGCGCGCACATCCGGATTGTATTGCTTACGAATTTGACGTTCAGGCAATTGTGGAAAAAATCGTCCGCGACCTCTCAGGTCGCGCAGGTTGGTTGCAGGTGCAACCGAACATCAGGGAAAGTGTGTGGTTGCTTTATGTTGCCGATACGGAAGCCAGGTATGGGGAAGTTAAAAACAACTTCCAATGGACGGATTTCCGCCGCATGAAGGACGAAGATGCCCGCCGGCAGATCATTTCCTGTTTGCAGAGTTGGGTCATTGCCTGGCGCGCTTATCCTGAACGCGGCAGGCCTTTTTTGGAAAATTGCCTGCGCGAACTCAGCGGCGACGGGCTTTTGTTGTGGTTCCAGCACAATCCGGACCGACTCGCTACCCACCCGCAAAGCCTCGCGCTGGGCTACAATGCCCAGGCTGAATTGAAGATGATCCATGACGCGCTGACTGAATTTATTATGCCGGGCGACGCTGTATCCGCCGGCGAATCGGAGTCCCTCCTCCGGGAAGCCATCGCCCGCAACCTGTTCAACAAGAGCATTTTACCGGTGTATGAAAAGATAAAAACGGGCGACGAACAGCAACGTGCCGCAACAGCCCGCCTGCTGCGCGAGGCGATCAGCAATTATCGCCTGTATCCCGACACCCGTTTTCTGGACCTCGTGTTCCGTGAACTGACGGAAGAGGTGAAATTCTGCTGGATCGACATCACAAAAGAAGGTAAGGACAAACCGTTCGCAAGCATCGGCGGCTTCAATCCGGTAACAGTGCTGCGCGAACTCAACGAAACCCATCCGGAACTTTACAACCTGCTCACCGCCCGCGAACGCATTGCCGACCGCCGCCACACCAACCAGTTAGAGCGGTATTTTCGCGAAATCAGCGAATTCCGCCATGAAAACCGCCGCGCCGAACGCGAACTCGCCGTCGATATCATACTCAATATCAAAGGCATATACCGCTATTTTCCAAAACAGGAATTTCTCGAACTGCCCCTGCGCGAACTGACCGGCAAAGGGCGCATCCGCTGGAATGCGTTGCTGCTCGGCATGCTGCCGCTGAGTGAAAATCACTACGAAAACCGCTACTACAACTTTGAATACAAATGGGAACGTTCGGAAATCCGGCGTTTGCTGACCGATCAGTTCAGTGAAATGCAGCGGGTGTTGCGGGAGGTGGGGGCGATGTGAATTAGGGTAATTGCAGTAATTGAGGTAATTACTTTAATGACTCCTAATTACCTCAATTACCCTTTATTTCCTCGCTCCGATCGAATACACCATCGGGATGATGCCTTCCAGACCCCGGATACGATAATTGCCGTCTTCACCCTTCACTGTTTTATCAAAACAATCGAACGGCGAGTAAGGATATTCATTCAGAAACTCGACCCGCAAACCCTCACCTGCCAGACTGTTGACGATTTCCGACAGGCTGTGGTTCCAGCCAAATTCTTTGTATTCGATGCCTGCATAGCGGTCGGCGTAGGTACCGACCTGTTCCGTCTCGATCACGCCGGAATTGTGATAAGGGTATTTGAAAAACTCCATTTGTTCGTCGAACATCCACACAACCGGGTGAAAATCAGCGATATAAAAGAACCCGCCTGGTTTTAAAAAATGGTTCACCACCGCCGCCCAGCGTTTCAGGTCGGGCAACCAGCCAATCGTGCCGTAAGAAGTGAACACAATGTCGAACGTCCCTTCCAAATGTTCCGGCAGGTCATAAACATTGCAACAAACAAATTTTGCAGGGATTTCCAATTCGCCGGCGAGCTCCCGGGCGTATTCGATGGCCTTATCCGAAAGATCGCAACCCGTCACCTCAGCGCCGAGCCGGGCCCACGATAAGGTATCCTGCCCAAAATGGCATTGGAGGTGCAGCAGCGATTTGCCGCGCACGTCGCCTACTTCGCGCAGTTCGATGGGGGTAAGGCTGGTGCCGCCTTTTTTCCAGCCTTCCACATTGTAGAATTCGGATGTTTTATGAACCTCGGTGCGGAGGTTCCAGCCCTGGCGGTTGGCGGAGAAATATTGTTCGATGTTGTTTTCCACGTGTACTTTATGTTTAAATCGTATTTTTCAGCCACAAACCCACAAAGTATGGAGCCTGTAAAGATTGAATTTATCCTCGATGCAGATGCTTATGCACGTTTGATGCAACGCATTTTTATGAAAAAAGCGCTCATCTGGGGTGCGGTCATCTTGGGTATTGTTGCACTGAATGCAATGGTCAACCCGGAACAAGGTCTTGTCTGGTTCTTTTCATTCCTGCTGTTTGCGGCGGTGTGGTATGTACTATTCCGGTTTATTTTGAAACGCGCATTCAAAGCCGCCGTAAACCTGCACGACCCGGTCCATTATTTTTTTGAAGAGACGGGCGTGCGGGTGGAAACAGCCGATCAGAAGACCAACTATGAATGGAGCGCGTTCCAAAAAGCGGTCGAACTGCCGGAATGGTTCCTGCTATATCAAAATAAAACGGTTTTCAATCCCATCCCCAAATCGGCATTCAAGTCCGAATCTGAAATGATTCAAGTCCGCAACTTGTTGGCTGCCAAAGGGTTGCTGGCATTGTGACTTGCTTATACTGCATAAAAGTACCATAGTACCTGACGATAGTCGCCCTGAAAAAATTTACCGCCACTTTAACCTAACGCCTGATATTCGCCTTCCCAAAAGACGTTGAGATACTGAAACCTACCCGCGTATTGGCGGGAACAAATGACGCTATGACATCAATTGCAGTCTTTTGCGGCGCCAACAAAGGCACGCACCCCTGGTTTGCCGAAGCAGCTACCGAACTGGGAAAAACGCTGGCCGAACGCGGCATCCGCGTGGTTTTTGGCGGCGGCAGCGTCGGACTGATGGGCGTACTGGCTGATGCAGTACTGGCGCACGGCGGTGAGATCACCGGCATCATTACGCATCAATTGCACGGCCTCGAATTGGGCCACCCTGACGTGAAAGACATGATCCATGTGGAAACCATGTCGGAGCGGCGCGTACTGTTGCTCAACGGAACCGACGGAGTGATCACCCTGCCCGGCGGATACGGCTCCATGGACGAACACTTCGAAGCGCTTACCCTGGCACAACTCCAGCAATACCGCAAACCCATCGGCCTGCTTAATGTGCGGGGCTACTACGACCCATTGTTGCACATGCTCGACGCAATGGTGGACAACGGTTTTTTGAAACCCGACAACCGCCACCTTTGCATCGACGCCCCGGATGTCGCCGGATTATTGGAAAAAATGACCGCTTATGAATACAAAGCGCTCAAAAAGTGGGTGTGATCGTGAAGGTGGGGTTAAAGTTCTTTTAAAAACACCTGCCCGGGCGTGACCAGTCTTTGATTTTCGGTTTTAAGGGTACTACTTTTGTTTTCTAATAATCAAAACTGAAAGTTTTCGCTATGCGCAAACTCATCGTGACATGTCTCTTCGCTCTTTTGGCCGGCGCAATATCGGCTCAAAACGCTCCCCGCACCAGTACGCCGACAAGCACTGCCAAAACTACTTTGGCGCCGTCGGCGTCGGGCCAGCGAAGCAACAATGCAGCGACCCAGTCCGGCAAATCCACTGATATCAAAGCAGCCAAGACTTCCACCACACCCCGGTCGGATGCCAACACCGGCGCTGCTGCAACTAAATCGCAATCCGCAACCCAAAGCCGCAGTACAACAATACAAGGCACTTCCGCTACACCCCGCAGCACGACTGCCCGCCCGTCGGCTACCCAGAATCAGAATGCGACAGGTTCGAATGCCACCACAGCGCGCAGCGTCAACAGTTCCGCCAAAAAAGCACCCGAAGTAAAAGCTGTTAATCCGGTGAAAGTCAAATGGATGACGCTGGAAGAAGCCCTCGAAAAAAGCAAAACAGACAAACGCAAGATATTTGTGGACGTATTCACCGACCGGTGCAGCTGGTGCAAAAGAATGGATTCCACCACTTTTGTCAATCCGGTGGTAGCCCAGTATCTCAACGACCATTACTACCCGGTGAAGTTCAACGCCGAGCAGCAGAAAGAAATCGTGTTCAAAGATAAAACATACGAGTTCAAAAAAACAGGTACGGGCGGCTACCACGAACTCGCTGCTGTATGGCTCAACAACCGCCTGAGTTACCCGACGGTCGTTTTCCTCGATGAAAACCAGGGAACTATCCAGCCGCTGCAGGGTTATCAGGATGCAGAGAAAATGGAAGCGGTGCTCAATTATTTCGGCACCGACAGCCATAAAAAGACCCCCTGGGAAACGTACCAAAAGAATTTCAACAGCGGCAGCGGACAGAAATAAAATACTGATATTCAGGCAATAAAAAAGCGCAGCGGTCATCATTGCTGCACTTTTTTATTGCTGCACAGGCACTTCCCGCTCGTATAGCCACGCTTCCAGTAATTTTTTGTTGCCGCTGACCGGCACAATGTAAAACGTTGTAAAGTTATGCAATACCGACATTCCATTTGCCGGTTCGATGCGCACTTCAGCCGGGTGCGTGTAATTGGAATGCAGCAGGAATAACCGGCCCCGGCGTTTTAAAAGATAGCCGACATGGCTGCTGCTCAAGCCGATGAAGTAAATGCCGTCTTTCAGGGAGTTTTCTACCACCGGAAGCGCTTCACCCATCCATCCGCCACGAACAACACGCACCGAATCACCCATGGCAATTGCACGGGCTTCGCCTTCCGGCGCCTGTTGCGCCAGTTTGTAACGGTTGACTTTTATTCCCGCATTTTCCAAAGTCGTGGAAACGAAATACCCGCAGGCGATCTTTCCTTCGCCAGGTATGGCGGTATGCCCCTCGAAAGACCAGGGTGTGCCGTACCAGTAGGGAACAACGCGATTGATCAATGCCTCCGTAAATACGACACTGATCGAATCGATACTGACGGTTTTATTGCGGTATGCATTGCGCAACAGAGTACGCTGCTGCTGAATGTCTGTCCGGGTCCGGCTATAGGTCTGTTCGGAAGGATCCAGCCGGATTCCGTAAGTAGCCCAGTCGGTGCTGTCCGACGTTTCGGCAACTATGGAGCCGTTTTTTTTTGAAGGCGGAGCCACGAACATATCGCAGGAGAATGAAGTTGAAAGGAGCAACAGGAAAAATGAGGAGAGCAATTTCATACGAACAGCGAGGTAGAAAAAGCCGAAAAGGTAGATAACCCGCCCGATTGCTCTTACTAAATCCTCAAATTCCCGTTCTTTGCTTCGCATCTCACGCGCTCACTTCTCTCACCCATGCCCGGCAACACATTCGGTACCCTCTTTCGCGTCACTACCTTCGGCGAATCGCACGGTGCGGCCATTGGCTGCATCGTCGACGGCTGCCCGGCGGGGCTGGATCTCGATCTCAACTTCATCCAGCGCGACCTTGACCGCCGCCGCCCGGGGCAAAGCGCCATTGTCACCCAGCGCAAAGAAAGCGACACTGTGCAGGTACTGAGCGGCGTGTTTGAAGGCAAAACAACGGGCACTCCCATCGCATTCGTTATCCCCAACGAAGACCAGCGTTCCCGCGATTATGACCACCTCGCCACGGCCTTCCGCCCCAGCCACGCCGACTATACCTGGGAGGCCAAATACGGCCACCGCGACTACCGCGGCGGCGGTCGCAGCAGCGCCCGCGAAACGGCGGCCCGCGTCGCCGCCGGCGCTTTGGCAAAACTGCTGTTGAAAACAATAGGTGTTGATATTCAAGCCTATGTGAGCCAGGTCGGGCACCTCGAACTGAAACAAAACTACACGGAACTCGACCTCTCGCTCACCGAGTCCAACGATATCCGCTGTCCCGACCCGGCCATGGCCGATAAGATGATCCGTCTTATCAAAAAAGTGCGCAAGGCAGGCGATACAGTGGGGGGCGTGGTCACCGGCGTCGTACGCGGTTGTCCGCCCGGCCTCGGCGAACCCGTGTTCGACAAACTACACGCCGACCTGGGCAAAGCCATGCTGAGCATCAATGCAGCCAAAGGATTTGAATACGGGTCCGGCTTCGAAGGCGTGAAAATGCTCGGCTCGCAGCACAACGATCTTTTTACGGTAGAGGGTGGACGGTGGAGGGTGGAGGGTGGAGGGTCGAAGGTAGAGGGCGCCGAACCCTCTACCCTCCACCCTCTAC
>CXWJ01000270.1_pt1 | contig 86772 bp, 63 predicted proteins | sample 590841 | NCBI WGS metagenome assembly CXWJ01 (sample SAMEA3498367, study PRJEB10139) | wastewater metagenome | biome: wastewater treatment plant; material: activated sludge | place: Austria | collected 2015-01-21 | reverse complement strand
GCGGCAATCACAGTGTGACTAAAGTCACATACCGGCCTGACGATTATCATTCTTCAATTTAGGGCAACCCTGCACTTTTGTAGCGTAAATAATTGATTTTCAAATTTCAATCGGTGCATCATGAAAATCCAGGTTTCAAAAGATAAAACAATCGCCCAATTGCAAGACGAGTTTTCTCAGGTATATCCTTACCTTAAACTTGCATTTTTTACCAAACCGCATAAAGCATATAAGGGTAGCCCTGCCAAGTTTTTAGTGAGCGACCGCGACGTTACGCTCGGAAGTCTTGAAAAAAAACCACACAGCGGCGACCTTCATATCGAACCTGAAATGCCGACCTGGCAGGTTGAACGTTTGTTTGAAGAAGAATTCGGTTTGCACGTGCAGGTATTTCGCAAGTCGGGTAATACCTGGCTTGAAACCAGTGTGACAGACGACCTTACGCTGGAAGAGCAAAACGTAAAAGGAAAATCCAGCGAACGCCTTCATTTCGAAATCGTCGACCCGCTGGATTACCGGGAACAGGATTAATTCGTTTTTTCAATTTATAAATGATCAAATGTCAGCACGATGAAGACCATTCTTGTCCCTATTGATTTTTCCAAGTGCGCCGCAAATGCTTTTCGCTATGCACTCGAAATGGCCTCCCGAACGGGCGCCGAAATTGTAGTGCTTCACGTTGTTTTCCCGAATGAAGGAGTAGAAAACAATGTGTACAGCGCGTTCTGGATCGATGAATATTACAAACAGCGGGAGCATGATCTGCTCAACTGGGCCCGGCGCCTGGCCCGGCGGGATGAATTTAAAAAAGTGCAGGTGCGCAGCCAGTGTGCCATCGGATTTCCTGCGGCCTCTGTTGGCGATGTTGTTAAAAAAGAGAAGGTCGATATGGTCGTGATGGGCACGACCGGCGCAACCGGGTTGCGGGGAGTGTTTCTTGGCAGCGTTGCATCCGGCGTGATTGCACGGACCAAAGTGCCGGTATTGGTCGTGCCGCCGAAAGCGGCATTTAAAGAAAAATCCAAAGCGGTTTTTGCGACCGACTTCAGGATGAAAGTGAGCGAATCGACATTGAATGTGCTGCAAGGATTGCCGCAGTTGGAAAAAGGAGCCCTGCACGTGGTTCATGTACTCGATAAGCCCGGCGCCGTCGACAGAGGTCATGAATCGACCGTCAGTCAAAAACTGGGTAAACTCAAGCACGACTTTCACTACCTGCACGACCGCGACATACCCCAGGCGGTTATGAATTTTATGGAATCGACCGATGCCGATCTGCTGGTGGCTGTGGCGCATGAACACAGCCTGATGCACCGGTTGTTTTATGACAGTATGACGCGCAAACTGGCCCAACGCGTAAATTTGCCGATGCTGGCACTGCACGATTAGGTTTGAAGAAAATGTTGGCAAACAATAGAACAGGGGTGCGACTGCGTGGTCGCACCCCCGCCTTTTTTATTGAAGCACATTACTTAGTTGGAATAAACCGGAGCATAAGATAAACCAGCTCTTTGCCGCATCGGGAACAAACGCCGGACCAAAGTCATCAGAGAGAAATCACTTTGTGGCAAGAGTACCTCTACGAAGATCAGTTTCATGCATTTTTGAACGCTCGAAACGGCAATAACCAGTGCTTTGCCTTGTTCCTGGCGAATTTGTTCTACGGAATCGAGTCGCCAGTCATCCGATTGGATCGATTTGTCGGGGAGCGCCGCGATCTGGGCATCGGCAAGGCGGTATCCGCTCGACATCAGGTTTTTCAGGGTTTCCGAGAGCGATTTGCGATGTTTGTTCAACATGTGTGTAAGATTATTTTGATTATGTAATCGGTAACGAGTAGAGGTAACCAAACGCGGGCGCTCCCTGAAAAATTTGGTCGTTGTTTTTTCTTAACTGTCCGCCGGCGACAAATTCGTACAAACAGATTATGATGCTGCATAATACCAATCGCATCCAACGTGTGGCCCTCGTGGGTCCCGAAAGTTGCGGCAAAAGTTACCTGGCCGAATATCTGGCCGGGCATTTCAACACCGTTTTTGTGGAAGAATACGGCCGCACCTACTGTGAAAAGTATGGCATGGACCTGACCGGGTTGGATTTTGCGCACATCGCCGGCGGCCAACTTTACCGCGAAGACGAAATGGTAAAGCAGGCCAACGGCATTCTTTTTTGCGACACCGAGTTGATTGTCACACAGGTATGGAGCGAAATTTATTTCTACGGTGTCTGTCAGCCATGGATCATTTGGGCGAGCCAACAGCGGCATTATGATCTGTATCTCCTGCTTGCCCCCGACATTCCCTGGAAAAACGACGGCCTCCGCCAATTCGCGGACCGGCGCGAGTGGATGTTTCAACGTTTGCAGCAGGTGTTGGAAAACAGGAGTTTGAAATTTGAAATTATCCGGGGTGATTATGCGGAAAGGACCAGGCGAGCGGTAGAGGTGGTTGAAAAGGTTATTAAGGGTCATTAAAGTCATTAAGGGTCATTATGCCGGAAAATTGGCGGCCCGGGATTTGGAAGAATGACCCTTAATGACTTTAATAACACCCAATGGCCCATCCTATTTCGCCATCAAACTCCCCGCCTCAAACACCTTATTTTCATTCTTTTGGTAAACTACATAATTGAATCCCGGGTGAATGCCGAATGCACCGTACCGCCCCTTTTTGTCTAAAGCAATAAAACCTACCTGGGCATCCTGTACCTGTTTCGAATATTTCTGAGCAATCCGTTTCACGGCTGTTTCCACCGCTTTTTGCGGATGTGTGCCCCGCCGCATTTCCTCCACGACAAGAAAACTGCCGAGTGTCCGCAACACCAGTTCGCCGAGTCCTGTGGCGGCAGCGCCACCCACTTCGTTGTCCGCAAACATCCCCGCGCCGATGATGGGGCTGTCCCCTACCCTGCCGTGCATTTTGAAAGCCATACCGCTCGTCGTGCAGGCGCCGGCGATGCGTTGCTGCACATCGAGTGCCACCATGCCGATGGTGTCGTGGCGTTCCACATTAATAACAGGTTTGTATTCCGATTTTTGTTTCCATTCTTCCCATGCCTGGCGCGCATTCGCAGTCAGCAGGTTTTCTTTTTTAAATCCTTCACTCAGTGCAAATTGCAATGCACCCTCACCTGCGAGCATGACATGCGGCGTTTTTTCCATCACCCGCCGGGCCACAGTGATGGGGTGCATAATGTGCTGCAAAAAACTTACAGAACCGGCGTTGCCGAACTCGTCCATGATGCAGGCGTCGAGTGTCACGTTGCCGTCGCGGTCGGGTAAACCTCCGTACCCCACGCTTGTGTCTTCGGGGTCGGCTTCGGGCACCCGCGCACCGGCTTCGACTGCGTCGAGCGCCCGACCGCCTTTTGAGAGCACTTCCCAGGCAGCGGCGGTGGCTTTCACGTTCGGTCCCCAGGTGGCAATGACGGCAGGCAGGGCGTCTTTCCCAGGCTTTTCGTTAAGCGCGAATGTATTCGCCCAAAAGTCAGCGCTACCGGCAACCAACCCGCCCAGCATGGTATTTTGTAGAAATTTGCGTCGTGAATTCATGTTTTGTCGTTCTTTTGGCTGCAAAATATCGCACTATGTCAAAATACCGCCTGCTCTTTTGGGGTTTTCTCTGTATGTCGTTTTTTTTAACATGTTCTGAAAAGGCAAAACCGGAAGATCCGATGGTTTGGAAAAAAGTCAAAATCGACTTCAAACGGCTGGATGAGAATGGATTAGCCGGGCCTGCGAACGGCAAGGTGGCAGTGAATTACGAGTTCTGTATACCTGCTTCCGACAAAAACTGGAACGAGGTAAAAAAAATTGATAAAACCGCGCAGACTCAAAAAGGCAGTAAAGGACGCATCGGCTGTGACAAAGATTCCTGGCTTGTCATCGGTTCGACGCACCAGGAGAATTATCGCCGCGTCCTGTACGAACTGGCTTCTTTGAGTTATGTGCAACAAATCCAGGAAACATTTTTTGAGTAATAAATGAGTCACGCAAAGACGCTAAGATCGCCAAGTATTAGATTATTCTTTGCGGTCTTAGCGTCTTTGCGTGACATAAAAACACGGTCACAAAATGGAAATTCGGGCCGCCGAAACACCCGCCGACTTTGCTGCCGGCAAGCAATTGTTTCTCGAATACGCGCAAAGCCTGGGCTTCAGCATTTGTTTTCAGGGATTCGAACAGGAACTCGCTGATATTCACCTGCAATACGGCCAACCCAACGGGTGTCTTTTATTGGTTAAAGAAGGAGACGGATTGGCAGGATGTGCCGGCGTTCGACGCTGGCAAGGAGATATCGCCGAACTGAAACGGATGTATTTGCAACCGCATACGAGAGGTCGGGGAATGGGACGGCAATTGTTGGAAACGGCGCTTGAACACGCACGACGACTCGGCTATCGAAGCATACGATTGGATACGTTGCCCGATATGCAGGCGGCAATTGCACTTTACCGGGAATTCGGATTTACGGACATTCCCGCTTACCGCGAAAATCCCTTCGAAGGGACGATTTATCTGGAAAAACAACTTTGAAATGCCTCCTGCCACCCCCGTCACCGTACGCGTTCAGCAATGGGTTGTTGCTGCCTCCATTTTGTTGTTTGCCCTGAAAATGATGGCTTACTGGCTGACCAATTCTGTGGCGGTACTCACAGATGCATTGGAAAGCACGGTGAATGTGGTGACAGGTTTCACGGGTTTATACAGCCTGCGCATCGCAGCCCGGCCCCGCGACGAGAATCATCCCTACGGACACGGTAAAGTTGAACTGCTTTCTGCCTCTTTTGAAGGCATCCTGATATTGATTGCGGGTCTTGTGATCGTTTACGAATCGATTATTAACCTCGTACACCCACACTTGGTAAAGGAGTTGGATGCGGGCATTTTATTAATCGCGTTCACGGCACTGATCAATTATGTGCTCGGCGCCTGGTGTATTCGCACCGGGAAAAGGCAACTTTCACTGGCCCTGGAGGCCAGCGGTAAACACCTTCAAACGGACACCTGGACAACAGTCGGCATCGTAGCCGGCTTGATCCTGTTGCGCTTCAGCGGCATTGCCTGGATCGACAGCGCAGTCGCCATCATTTTCGCGGTATTTATCATCATCGAAGGTTCGAAAATTATCCGGCAGACCATTGCGGGCATCACCGATGAAGCCGACATGGAATTGTTGAGAAACCTGATCGCTGTGCTCAACCAACACAAACGCGCGGCATGGATCGACCTGCACAACCTCCGCGCGATCAAATACGGCTCGATCCTGCACCTCGACTGCCACCTTACCGTACCCTGGTATTACAATGTAAATCAGGCACATGCAGAAATAGACGCTTTAAACAAACTCATTGCCGACAACTTTCCGCATTCGCTGGAAATGTTTGTCCACACCGACGGGTGTGTGCCGCCCGCTTCTTGCCGGGTTTGTCCGATTGTCGATTGTGAAGTGCGCAAAGCCGCGTTCGAGGGGCGATTGGAATGGACAATGGAGAATGTGACGTTGAATAAGAAGCATGGGGTGTAGACTTGAGAGTTTCATTTCACATCCGACCCCTCAGTGTCAAAAAAATTTGGCCGCCGCCCTAATACTTTCCAGACAAAATCGCTCTTGCGGAACACTGGCAAGTGACGCTTGAAATACAATAGATTGTATAGTTTACGCACAAATTTCCACATTGTCGCCTGTCGTGCATGACCAAGCCATGCGTTAAGGCGCTGTTCCAACTCGTCGGGTAGCAATGCTCTTTTTTCAAATTGACAGATATATAATTTTACTCGCCGGTGCATCCTGCGCAGATTGGGTTTCAGGATGAAACGCCGGGTAAGAAAAACCCTCTGGCCTAAAAAATTGATACCTGAATAGGTAGGTAAAAGATGGGTTTTTCGTTCGTTGAGCCGGAGCCGGAGTTGAGCGGCAAGAAAGGTGATGATAGATTGTCGGGCACTGTGCAGCGTCTGCTTGTCATTGGAAAACATTACGAAATCGTCGACATAGCGGATATACGGGAATCGCAGTTCTTCCTGAACAAAATGATCGAAGCCGTTTAAAAAGATGTTGGAGAAGAACTGACTTGTCTGGTTGCCGATCGGCAGCCCTTTGCGCCGTTGGCCGGGCGTGAAAATATCGTCGCCCGGATAGTAATCGAGTACAGGTTCCTGTGGGTTGGAATTGTCAATAATGCTATCGATGAGCCGAAGCGTTCGGGGGCACGCGATTTTCCGGCGGATAGTTTCTTTGAGAATGACGTGGTCGATGGAGGGAAAATACTTTTTGATATCCGCTTTCAAAACGTACCGATACTGTCGCATAAAGTGTTGACAACGAACGATAGCTGCGTGAACACCTTTTCCTTTGCGGTTGGCGTAACTATCGAAGATAAAAGTGCGTTCGAATAATGGCTCCACCACGTTGCACAAAGCGTGGTGTACCACTCTGTCGCGGAAAGGCGCTGCACTAATGAGCCGTTCTTTAGGATCGTAAATTTTGAAGGAAGTGTATCCCCCCGGCACATATATGCCGCTTTCGAGTTCTGTTTGCAGGCGAAATAACTCACGCTCCAGGTTAAATTCAAAAGCCGCCACCGCCGGTTTGCTGCGTTTGCCTTTTCTTGCCTTGTAAAAAGCCTCCAGCAGGTTATCGAACGATATGATTTTTTCAAACAGTTGCTTATGCCGCTTCATCAAGACAATTTGCTTGTGAATAAAACCATGGATTTGCTCAAATCCCTTGTGCCAGTGCTGGCGCGTTTCCCCAAAAACCAAAAACACCTGCTCGGCGACCGGCTGCAAAACACCCTGACCGATGTACTCGAACTACTCGTTGAAGCCTACTATGCGCCGACACATGATAAAACGCCCCTGCTTCGCAGGGTCAACGTCTTATTGGAAAAACTGCGCATTTTCAACCGAGTCTGCTTCGAAATCGGTTTTTACGACTCCGGCAGGTACAAGCAGGTCGCCCAGGAAATCGACCAAATAGGCAATATGAACGGCGGGTGGCTGCGCAGCCTCGGGCGCGACAAATAAACAACGAAGGCAGGACGTTCGCCCGTTTTACCTGGCTACCAGCCCTACCTTTTCACTGTGTTAGTTTGGCCCGGTTCTTTTAGAGAACCCGACACCGGACGGTGCACTGGACTATCAACCGCACACTCTTGCGGGGCACTGCGCAACCGCAAGACTCTGGCATTTTGAAAGTGCTGGGCGGCCCGGAAGCCAACATTATTGTTCCTGTTGTCCGGGTTGTTCCTGTTGCGCTCAGCCACGCGGCAGTGCCCTGAAGCAATTGAGCCAAGACCCGCCGCGACACACACGATACGTCCCCGAGGCCGGCCCTACGGGATTGGTCTGAGCAGCGCTCGGGTAGGTTTCGGCGTACCAATCGGAGCACCATTCCCACACGTTGCCGCTCATGTCGAAAAGCCCGAGTTCGTTGGTTTTTTTCAGGCCCACAGGATGGGTTTTGCCACCTGAATTCTGATAATGCCAGGCGACTTCGTCTACGGAGTTGCTGCCTGCAAATTTGGTGGGGCGAAATGGCGCTTTGGGTATCTTGTGTCCCCCGCGGGCGGCGTACTCCCATTCGGCTTCAGTAGGCAGGCGGTATTTTTTCTTAGTTTTCTCGCTGAGCCACTTGAGGTATTCCTGCGCCGCATTGCAGGAAACATTAATGACGGGATGTTTTTCGTAGCCGGGCGCCACGCTGAAAGTAACGCCCGCTGTGGTGGCGTTGTAGGTGAAACGGTCGGAGAGTACGACGATGACCTGGCCGTTGTGTTTAACCTCCTTGTCGCCTACGTAAAAGGTAATTTTTGGTGCAATGTCATTCAAAAAAGGCAGGAATTGCTCGTTGGTGATTTCCGTCTGAGAAATGTAGTAACTTCTGAGTTGCACTTTATGCGCGGGTTTTTCGTCACTTTCGCAATCACTGCCCTGCTCGTAAGTGCAGCCCATTTCAAATTCGCCTCCTTCTACTTTTACCATTTCCGGTTCGTAGCGCAATAGCACACCAGGTTTTTGAGGCTTTATTGTGTTTGCTACATTTCCAACAGTCGACCCAGTCACTTTAAACTGCGCCATCACCGCCACCCCATAAGCGTCGCCGTCGCGCGGGATGAAATACACCCAAATCTTCTGCGGCGCCCGGTACACCGTGACCGTGCGGCTGTTTTCGAATTTCGTCAGGTCGTAGTTTTCCACTTCGGTCACCTGCAGGATGTTGTCGAGTTTGCCGAAGCCTTCTTCGATCTGGCCGCCGAGTTTGACGGCTTCGGCGGCGAGGCTTTGCGAGAGCGAGCCTTCCGCAAAGGTGCGGGTGTCTTTGTAGAGCACTTCGCGTTCGGCGGTCCGGTTCCACTGCGCAGTGAGGTCGCGGAGTTGGTCTTTTATTTTTTGCAGGGCGGCGTTGACGGACGAGCCGAAGTCGGTTTTGTTGAACGGCACGCCGAGTTCGCGGCAGATATCGCCGATTTTGGCGGAGCGGGTTTGCAACCGCAGGCGGGCGTCTTCGATGTCGCGCTCAGTGCGGCGGATCTGTTCCGCGCCGTTCTGGAGGATGTAGTCCTGGCGGTCGTCGGCGGTTTTGTTGTCGCGCTGCACGTTGGGCAGGAAAGGCGCCACTTCCTGCTCGATGCGGCGGATGTCGGCGTCGAGCACACCTTTTTCGGCGAGGCGCCGGCGAAAATCGGCATCGAGGGAGAGATTGAGCACGAGCGCGTTGGCGGGCGCGGGCGAAGCGCCGGCTGGTTTTTGCCGCGCGGGCGTCGCGCCGAAGCGCGCCACGAAAAGGAATTGTTTTTTGCTGTGGTAGCTTTGGTTGAAGTATTCGCGTTCCACGCGCACCTCGCCGTTTTTGATTTCCTGCACCACGTCGCGCACGGGGGCGAAGTCGCGCACCTCGGCGGACCGGCGGATGTTGACGCCCACGAGGTCTTCCACGGCGCGGGCGGTCACGCTCTGGCCGGCAGCAGAAATGAGATCTTTTTTTTCGTTTTTGAAAAAATCTACGTTTTCGAGCAGCACGACGAAAATGCCGGAGTGTTTGACCGAGTTGAGGTATTTTTCCAGTTCGTCTTTGGAATTTTTCCGGCTTTCTTCGAGGTCGCGCAGTTGTTTTTCGATGCCCGCTATATCCTTGTAGCCGAGGATTTGCATATATTTGAGCGAAAGATCGGACATCTGCGAATGAATGCCGCTGAGCGCGACTTCCATCTCGTTGTTGCAACGGTTGATCTGCGTTTTGAGGTTTTCGTAGGCTTCCGGCGTGAGTTCCGCTTTGGTGAGTTCCCCTTTTTGCGCGGCATCCTCGAACAGTTTTTGAAGAGCGGCGGCACTCACCGGCCAGTCGGCGCTGACGGGGCTGGCGGGCAGACAGGAATTGGGCGGAGGCGATTTTTGGGCAAAAACAATCGCAGCGAGTGTGAGCAGGAAGGTCGTAAACAGTTGGCGCATATTCGGATATTATTTCGGAGGCGAATGTAGAAAATGATTATGTTTGCGTAACAAAAAACGCCCGATATGGCAGACAAAGACGCGATCGCCCGTGCTGTTAAAGAGCAGTTGAAACTGCTCTACGGCGACCGGCTGGCCAAATTAGTGCTCTATGGCTCTTACGCGCGCGGTGATTTCCACGAAGAGTCGGACATTGATTTTCTGGTGGTGCTCAACGACGAAAATATCGACGTGGGCAAAGAATTGCGGTTTATGAACAGCGCGATTCACAAGATTTCTTTTGAAAATGATGTTATCATCTCGAAACATCCTGCTACATTGCGTCAGTTGCAAACATCCCAATTCCCTTTCTATCAAAATGTAAGAAAGGAAGGCATTGAAATATGAGTTACGAAATCGGCAAAATGCTGGAAAGTGCCGAGGATTGCCTTTTGAGTGCGGAGCACAGTTTACGACTTCGAGTTTGAGCCTACAGATGCAGATACGACATCTGCTATCGAAAACGCCCGTTCATTTCTCGAAGCCACAAAAAGTTATTTTTCTGTTCATCACCCGTAAATGCTGCCTATCCCGATTCATTCCTCCCCCACAAAAACCGGCGGCGCTCCCCCACCCGATTCCCTGATTTTCAGCCAGTTTTGAAATACCGGAACAACGGCGGCAGGCAGGACCAAACGACCTTGCGCGTCCCAACCCGCATTGACGACACGATATGCTGAAGGGAAGTCCGCAAGTTGGCAATACCGCACTAACGGCAGCGCATACTGCCGGCCAAAAGCCGCGCCGTCGAGCAGCAGGTTGCCTTGAGCATCTGTAAAAGACGGGAATAATGAGCGCTGCACCCCTGCCGGTGGTACGCGCAACGCCAACACAAGCGCGGCGGTATCGTCGAAGTCCGAAGTATCGGGTGGCAAAACGGGCGACGACATTGCCGCCGTCGCCACGCCGCCCGCACCGAACAGCGGCACGCGCATGGTGACCGTAACCATGCCGTTGGCGACGAGCGGCGGGCCGAACAGGCGGGCGCCTTTGATGATGCCTTCCTTACGTGACTGCACGAGGTCGCTTTCTGTCGCCATATCTTTGACGGTAGTGGTACGGGTGATGTGCACGCCATCGATGATTTCCAGCAAGTTGGCTTTAGCGATGACTTCCGCGCCGCGCTGCGCCATGAGCAGGGCTTGCGCATCGTTCGGCCATTTTTCCCGGTTGATAATGCTTTGTCCCTGCGCTTCTACATATTCCAGCGTCCAGTTGACGGCACCGGCAGTGCTGGTTTCCTGCACGGGTTTTTCGGCGAGTATTTCAAATCGTTTCAAAGCATCTTCGGCACGACGGCGGTAATAGCCCTGGGGGTAGCGGTCGAGATATCGCTGGTAAGATTCGCGGGTGTCGGCGTTGGTCGCCCGACTCCAGGCGGTGCGTTCGTCGAGCCCCTGTTGTGCACGGCGGATCCAGTCTTCCAGGTCGGCGCCTGCGGGTTTTTCCGGGCAGTCGCGCGCCGCCGTGAGTTTTTGAAGCGCCGTACTGAACTGCCGTTTTTTGAGGGCGTCTTTGCCTTTTTCCAGCAAAAAGTCAAAACAATCGCAGGGCAGCGAATATGACGAGAAGAGAATGAGGCAGGCGAATGCGAGTGTTTTCATTGTAAAATACGGTTTGAACTTTATTGCGTCAGTTTTTGCTGCAATTCAGCGATTTCCGGCGCGTCGGGGTTGATGTCGCGGGCTTTTGAAAATGCTTCGAACGCCTTTTCTTTTTCACCTCCGCGGTACAGCGCATTGGCGCTTTGCACCTGAAAATAGAAGTCCTTTTGTAGTTTGCCCAACAATTGCCTCGCTTCCGCAACGTGCACATCGTCAGGGTGTTGTTTCAAAAACGCATCGATTTTCGGGATGTTCGGCGCCGATTTTATTTCGAGGAAAACCTGTTGATTGGTCTCAGGTCGTTCTTTTTTCCAAAATCCTGATTGAAAAACGGTAAAAACGATAAGCAGTACGCTTCCTATTGACAGCGGCAGCCTGTATCGCCTCCAAAATGACAAGCGAGAGATTTCTTTTCGGCTTTCAAAAACCGGTGGATACCGAACAGGCGTTTCCTTTTTTTCGCCTGCTATCACTTTTTGTATTCCCGCAACGACATTTTTATATGCTTCATCCGCGATGGTCCAACTCCCGACGGGTATTCCGTCCTTCGGCAATATCTGCAGGCGAGACAACAGGGGGTCAGTCTCCCATGCACAGGCCCGCACGATTACCGGCACGATCGTGCAAGTTCCTTGTTTGAAGCGGTCGAATGCCCGGTTTATCTCAACTCTTTGAATATATTGCGAATCGAAAAAATCGTTGCTCAACAGTGGAATAACCAAATCCGCAGCATCCAGATTGTAGCGGATCTGCTCGTCCCACACCTGTCCGGGTTGGATATTCCCGTCGTGCCACGATTCCACCCAACCCTGATTTTTGAGCGGGCTCAGCGCAGCGATCAATCCGTTTTTATAACCCGCGTCTTCCCTGGCGTAAATGATAAATATGTTTACAGGATAGTTCATGCGAGCAAAAGTAAACAATCACAAATAAATCGCTGTTCGGGTTGTCGCAGCAGCGAAATAACGACCTTTACACCATGCCGAAAAAGAAAAAACCTTCCAAAAACGACGACGCATTTATCAATCCGATTGATAAGGACAAAGTAGCCGAAAATCCCGGCTTGTTGCCTTACGCCCACACAACGGGCAGCGCCGTCATCCGGCCTGAAGATAAGGGGCGTATTCGCGGCAATGCCATGACGGCAATGTACGACCAAACCGACCGGCAGATGGAACAACTCCGTCAGCAGATGGAAACGCTGGTAAAACAGGCAAAATCACTCGATCAGCGGATGCAGATATCGGAGGTTATCTACCAGGCCGATATACCGTTCCAGCCGGTTATTCACCATATTTACCATCTTTATCGCCGCAAATCGGACGGAACGCACCTCATTTCCATGATTGCGCCGGCCGAATGGGGAAGAAAAATGCCTTATGAATATATGGCGACCGTGCGATTATTGGGTGACCATACCTGGGAAGTGATGGACGGAGAGGTGTAACACGCCCGAATTATTTACCACCCGCCACTTGCTACTCTAAATCCGCCATTTCCATGAATCATCTCGCGCACTGCTTCCTTTCTTTTGGTGATGAAGACTTGCTGGTGGGCAACTTCATCGGCGACTTTGTAAAGGGCAGCGCCTGGAAAAACTACCCGGAAGGAATTCAACACGGTATTTTGCTGCACCGGACGATCGATGCCTACACCGACGAACATCCTGCGGCCCGGCAAAGCAAGGAGCGTATTCGATCCTTTGCCCGCCGATACGCTTCTGCCGTGACAGATATTCTCTACGATTATATTCTGGCCATTCACTGGGCTGAATATACCGCCGAGCCATTCGACGATTTTGCAAATAAAACCTACGGGCAGTTGGAAAAAAGGGCGTCGGAAATGCCGGTCGAGTTGCGTGAACGGTTGCCACGTATGTTGGCCGGTCATTTTTTGCACGGATATGCCCGCCGCGATAGTCTGGAGTGGGTGCTCGACCGGTTCAGCCGGCGTATGGCCGGCGGAATGAATGCCGCCGGTCTGGCGACTTTTTTTATTGCAGAAATTGAATCGTTTTCGACAGATTTTAAGATTTTTTTCCCGGATTTGCTGACAACGGCACAAGAGCGTGTAAAAGAATTGAAATCCGGCAGCACATATTGAACTTAATTCACCCGGCATTATTCTTGCAGGTCTTCATACTTTTTCCACCATTTTCAAATATTTTTCAATGACAATCAAAACCTTTTCCGTCGTTCTGTTGCTATCTCTGGCCTGGACGGCCTGCAACAATGACACACCGCAGCAATCGGCTGCACCAACTGAAGCCACTCCTGCCGCTTCCACTGAATCTACCGCGGACTTGACCGCAACGCAGGAAGTTGCTCCGGATCTTTCCGCGACGCCCGGTACACTCACTCCCACACCTCAGCCGGCGACAGCACCAGCAGCAACAGCACCTGCCACCGGCGGTTCGGGCAAGGTAAATCCGCCGCACGGTCAGCCCGGTCACGTTTGTGGCACGCCCGTAGGCGCCCCGCTCGACGGTTCGGCTGCGAGCGCCGGCAAACCGGCACAAGGCGCACAGCCTGCAACAAAATCCATCTCCGTGCCTGCGCCTTCCGGAACGAGTGGCGCATCCGGAGCGAACGCAACAGTTGCACCCGGCACCAATCCGCCGCACGGTCAACCCGGTCACGTTTGTGGCACGCCGGTAGGGTCGCCACTGCCGAAACAATAAGTATATGCTTCTTCAAAATGCAAAGAGCATAAAGCATCCCGGATTTTTCAACCTGGGATTGCAACATTGTTTCAAAGCGTCTTAACCATTTTTGGGGTACATTAAATGCCGAAAGGCGAATACATGAAATTCGATTGACGATGTAGAGCGCTGCTCCCGGGTTCGATGGGTACGCTCGGAAAACATCGTATTTTGTATTTCATGTATTCGCCTTTCGGCATTCTTACAAGGGCCGCTACAATTGCTCCTTCATCTCGTCATTCAACTGCCGGTAGTTGATTTTTCCGCCGTTCGCCTTTAAATGCTCCACGATGACGAGCGCACGGTGGAGACGGATATCCGGGTTTTTCGGTTGGCCGGCGATGTACAGCAGGGTGCGCAATTTGCCCGGGGTCAGGGCATGGAACAGGCGATTGCCTTCTTCGTCCTGGCGCAGCAGTTCGGCCAATTCTTCCGGCATGGGCAGGCCGTATTCGCTTTCGTCTTTGCGCAGGCTGACGTTCACTTTCGAACCCGCCTTCAAGCCCAGTTTATCCCGCGTTTTTTTGTTGACGGTAATCAAAAACGAGCCGTCGCCTTTTGGTAACAGCGCGCATTGGTACGCTGTTTTTTCATTTAAAATACAGACGACGCGACGGTCGTTTCCATCGATAAAAACCTTTGCCACTACATCGGGAACAATGAAGTGGGCACCCCAAAGTCTGTTGTTCGACTCTTCCAATACGGAGGAGAAGTGTAGAGTGTCAGCCGGTTGCATTTTTATGGATGCGTTTGCTCAAAAAACGTAAAACGTGCATGCATAAATAGCAGTGGTTGACAGGCAGGAGACCTGTCAACCACCGCTGTTTCTTATTTTGGGCAAAATTCGTGTCACCCCAAATCCTCATAAATCTTTTCCCGCTCCACCCGGTCCGGCAGCGGCCCGAAATGCCCCAATTTCAACTCTGCCATACGGCGACCCGCTGTGGCACATTCGAGCAAACTTTTTTCATCGAGCCGGGCCGTGAGATAACCCGACCAAAAAGCATCGCCGGCGCCGGTGGTATCTTTCACATCGATGGTGCGGGAAGGCAGGTAATGGCGCTCATCACTGTTACATACCCAGCAACCTTCGGCTCCGAGGGTGAAACACACTTCTTTGGCGCCCATTTTCAGAAAATGATCGAGTACAGCCTCCGGCTTGGGTGATTCGTCTTCATACAGGCGGCCCCAATCCACATCGGATATTTTGATCAAAGTGCCCAAACGGCAGAATTCGGAAATGATGCGTTGCGCTTCCCGGCGGTCGGGCCAGATTTTCTCGGCATAGTTGGCATCGATGCTGAGTTGGCATTTGGCGCGTTTGGCTTTTTCAGCCGCTTGTAAAATAACGTGTTGAGCGGGTTGTTTACTCAACCCGAAACAGGTGGTATGGAAAATGCCGATTTCTTCAAAGCGGCCAAATGGAAATTGCCGGATGGAAAGCATGGCATCGGCCCCGCGATAGGGTTGAAAATTGGACACCGCCGCAGACCGCGTTACCAGGATAAGCGTTGTCGGTTCGTCCACCTGCACCACATTGCTCACATCTACACCGAGGCGGGCGACGTAGTTGCGCAACACCCCTCCCATATCGTCGTTGCCGACGCTGGCAGCCAGCATGGCTTTATTGCCGAGCCTCGCCATATTCATACACAAATTGGCAGGACTGCCACCCGGTATACGTTTAAATAACGTGGCCTCGTCGAGGTTTTGTACAAATTCGGCTGTAATAAAGTCAACCAAAAGTTCACCCGCAGAAAGAATGTCGATCGCTCTTCGCATAGATTGTTTTGTCGGACATTGGATTTTCAGATTTGGCACTTGAATGTTACTCCCTTGACAATCAACGGATCCGCCAAAATCTAATGACTCAAAGTTCGATGGATGGGGTGTGGCGTATGCAGCAATCGACTGCTTGTTGCTCGCCCCAGACTTCTCGCATCTCTGAAAACGGGGGCAATAATACGAAGTTTTTGGATTTGGGAAGCCGCACTTCGAATCAGTGAAATCATTGTTGGTTGTTCACGTTTTTGAAATGCCTACACCCTGGTTGTCTCGATGTATCGCACCAACGAACGTTTGGCAATCGGCAGCAAGGTCTCTTCTACGGGGAAAGCAAGTTTGGTCTCGATGGTGTACACCGCCGGTGTGCCGAGGTCGCGGTGTTGGCGCATCAGGTCTGCTTTGATACTTTCATAAGTATTGGTAAAGTTCCGCTCCCAATCGGTGAGGTATTGAGAGCGCAGCGAGCGGAATTTATCATCGGAATGGGTGAATATGCTCAGTTTGTATTGGTACACCCGGATGGAACGGTACATGCCGTCGCAAAGAAAAAAGTAGCCTTCATCGAGGTCCATCGGTAGTATGCCCACCGGCGTGATCGTGAGGTTATGCTCCACATATTCATATAAATCGGTACCGCCGGTGATGGTCACGCGCATCCGTTGCGTGGCGTAGTGCGCAATTTCCTCGATTTCAGACATCAATTCGTCATCGGCGATCATTTCCTCGTAAATCAATTCGAGTTTTTGCAACTGAATGCCGGTCAATCGCCGGGGAAAGCGATTTTGCATCAATCGTTTTGTTTGTTTGAATGTCATCAGGTTATTGAAGTGAAAAATCACTTCCGTTAGCTCCGGGTATAGCTTTTTCTCGCCGAAACAGGCATTCACTTTTTGAAGATAGGCCAGCAGCGTGTATTTTTTGGACTCGAAGTCAATATTTCCTTCGATGAACCAGGTTTCTGATAATGCACTCATGATGAAAAGATTATATGGATGAACTTTTCAAAAGTAAAGAACGGAATTAGAAGCAAAATTGGCGAAATCAGGTAAAACCAGCAAATTCCTGAATTGATATTTTTTACCGGAGCACAAATAAGGGCATTGTTTTTTGTCCCTGGTTTTCCAGGCGCCTGCCTTTTGCTGCCGCGTCACAGGGCATTTTGACCGCCAACCCTGTGCCAACCTGACAAGTATGGTGACATCCGACTGAAAAATTGGCAGAAATTGTCGCGTGGCACGAAGTCTGATATGAGCGGTTATCCGCAGAAAATTTGGTTTTGAGGTTTATCCGCCAAAGCCAAATGCGACGGCGGGCTTCTAAATTTGTCTCACCAAAACAAAAAATAATTCAGACGTATGAAACCAATCGCAGATCGTGTGATTATTAAGCCTTCGCCAGCCGAAGATAAGACCAAAGGCGGCCTCATTATACCCGATACCGCCAAAGAAAAACCACAACGTGGCGAAATCATTGCAGTTGGCCCGGGCAAAGACGGCAACCTGATGACTGTTTCAGTCGGCGACGTCGTCCTTTACGGCAAGTATTCCGGTCAGGAAATCAACTTCGAAGGCCAGGATTACCTCATCATGCGCGAAGACGACATTCTCGTTATTCTTTAAAAAGAGTTTAACGGTTACAGGGTTTCAAGGTTACAAGGTTGCGGGATAACGTAATTAAAATCTCCGCCGGACAATTCTAAAACCCTGAAACCGTCAAACCGTGAAATCCTGAAACCGTATTTTCCAATCAACATTTCAACAAATCAACTATAACAGATATGTCTGCAAAGCAAATCTCTTTTAATACTGAGGCTCGCGAAAAGCTCAAAGAAGGCGTTGACGCTTTGGCCAACGCAGTAAAAGTAACCCTCGGCCCCAAAGGCCGCAATGTGGTCATCCAGAAATCGTTCGGCGCTCCGGCCATTACCAAAGACGGTGTGACGGTAGCGAAAGAAGTCGAACTGGAAGATCCAATCGCCAACATGGGTGCACAGATGGTGAAAGAAGTCGCCAGCAAAACGGCTGATGCAGCCGGCGACGGCACCACCACCGCCACCGTGCTCGCTCAGGCAATGGTCACTGCCGGTCTCAAAAATGTAGCCGCAGGCGCCAATCCGATGGATTTGAAACGCGGCATCGACAAAGCCGTGAAGGTCGTTGTTGAAAATCTGAAAAGCCAAACCGAGAACATCGGTGAAGACTTCAGCAAAATTCAACAAGTAGCCGCCATTTCGGCCAACAACGATGAGGCCATCGGCAAACTGATCGCCGACGCCATGAAGCGTGTCTCTAAAGACGGTGTCATCACCGTTGAAGAAGCCAAAGGCACCGACACCCACATGGAAGTGGTGGAAGGTATGCAGTTTGACCGCGGTTACCTCAGCCCCTACTTCATCACCGACGCTGAAAAAATGGTGGCAGACTACGAAAACCCGTACCTGCTCATCACCGACAAAAAGATCAGCAACATGCAGGACCTCGTTCCTGTATTGGAAAAATCACTGCAAACCGGTCGTCCGCTTCTCATTATCGCTGAAGATGTCGACAGCCAGGCACTCGGAGTATTGGTGGTCAACCGCCTCCGCGCCGGCCTGAAAGTGGTGGCCGTGAAAGCGCCCGGCTTCGGTGATCGCCGCAAAGCCATGCTGGAAGACCTTGCAGTCCTCACCGGCGGCACTGTTATCAGCGAAGACCAGGGCTACAAACTCGAAAACGCCGGCCTCGAGCACCTCGGTTCCTGCGAACGCGTCACGGTGGACAAAGACAACACGACCATCGTAGGCGGCAAAGGGAATGCCGACGGCATCAAAGCGCGTGTGAATCAAATCAAGCAGCAAATCGAATCTACCACGAGCGACTACGACCGTGAAAAACTCCAGGAACGTCTCGCCAAATTGGCAGGCGGCGTGGCTGTTCTTTATGTCGGCGCTGCAACCGAAGTAGAGATGAAAGAGAAGAAAGACCGCGTGGATGATGCACTGCACGCAACCCGTGCTGCCATCGAGGAAGGTATCGTGGCCGGCGGCGGTGTTGCGCTGGTGCGCACCCTCGATAGCCTGAAAACGCTGAAAGGTGTGAACGAAGACGAAAACTACGGTATTCAGATCGTACGTAAGTCCCTCGAAGCGCCCATTCGTATCATCGCTGAAAATGCAGGTGTAGACGGCTCGGTCGTTTTCCATAAAGTGGCTGACGACAAAGGCGCCTTCGGCTACAACGCCCGCACGGACAAATACGAAGACCTGAAAAAAGCAGGCATCATTGACCCAACGAAAGTGACCCGTATCGCGCTCGAAAACGCCGCTTCCATCGCGGGCCTCGTGCTGACCACAGAATGTGTCATCAACGAGAAACCCGAGAAAAAAGCAGCAGCCGGCGGCCACGGCCATCCGGGAATGGGCGGCATGGACATGATGTAATTTGAATGCTCAGATTGATAAGAATCAGGGGCGCTACTGCGAAGTAGCGCCCCTTTTTTTGTTCATATAATTTGAAAATTTTGCCGGAATAATATCGGACGTTACCTTGTGCACCAATTTACAAACAAAACAAAACTGTAATCATGCAAAATCCTGAATTTAAATCGAACCCAATCTTCTTTGTTAAAAACCTGTTTTTAATCCTGTTTTTGAGTTCATTAATAGCGCCGCCCGGCGCTTATGCTCAACTTACCATGCCGGTCGCTCTGGCGCCAGTAAGAGCGTTGACGGCTGAAAATCAGACTTTTGACCAATATGCCGTGTCGGCCACTATATTACCTGTTGTGGCAAAATATCAGCGTTATACGCCGGCTGCTGTGATGTCCGTAAAAAAGGTTGCGATGAAAAACCTGAATTTTGCACCATTTACCACGCCGGTCGCAGTTGTTCAAGATACCTTTCCACTCGACTCGACCCAGCCCCGCAAACGTTTTTGGCGCGCTTCATGGGAATTGATGGTAGCACAGGTTTTGCCCTGGTCTTACAATTATTTTATACGCGACGCAGAATTCGCGCATGTTACCTGGGAGAGCATTTGGTACAATATGCAGTTCAAAAACTGGGAATGGGACGACAACAATTTCAAAACCAACCAGTTTGCCCACCCTTTCCACGGTAATTTGTACTTCAACGCATTTCGAACCAACGGTTATAATTTCTGGCAATCGGCTCCCGCGTCTCTTGTAGGCAGTTATATGTGGGAAGTCGCAGGCGAAACGCATCCGGCATCGCCCAACGATCTCATCAATACTACACTTGGCGGTATCGCTTTGGGGGAAATGACTTACAGGGCAGCAAATCTGATTGTCGACAATCGCAAAACCGGTTTCGGACGTCAGGTACAGGAAGTCTGCGCCCTGATTGTCAACCCGATGAATGGATTCAACCGCATTCTCGACGGCAAATGGGGCCGCGTCGCCCCCAACCACTTCACACGTTCGCCGCTGAAATTAGGAGGAACGCTCGACATTGGCTGGCGACGGTTCAGCACAAAAGTGGAGGATGTGCTGGATAAAGGCGACAACGAATTTTACGCCCGCATGAAATTCAACTACGGCGACCCTTTCTCGGAATACAGCAAACCTTTCGATAACTTTTACCTCGGCTTCGAAATCGGCGCTTCCGATTCCGCTTACCTGAATGCGCTGTATGTGAATGGCACGCTGGCGGGTTGGCCGATGCGGGAAGACGAAAAAGTGACGCACCTCGCTACCGTCACCATGAACTACGACTACTATCTCAACACGGCCTTCGAATACGGCGGCCAAAGCTTTCATTTCAACATTTTGTCCGACTTTCACGTGAGCAACAAAACCAATATACAAACCAATGCGGGAGTAGGGCCGATCGTCATCGCAGCCGTCCCTTCCGAGTATTTGTACTTCGGTGAAGGCCGCGACTACAACTTTGGAATGGGCGTCGGTTTCAGAGGGGGGGCGATGCTGATGCTTTCCAACCGCTTCTCTTTCAACATCCATTACCGGGGCGGATGGTTTAAAACGGTGAACGGCCTCGAGTCAAGTTATTTCATCAACGCACCTGGCGTTGAAGCCTCCTACCTCGTTTACAAAGGTTTTTCTTTTGGCTTGGAAGTGGGATACTTCGATTTGGAAGGCGATTACGCGGATTACGAGGACACGGACAACCGTTATCCTTTCGGACGCGTTTCGTTTGGTTATAAACTGGGCAACTAAAAATGTGAGGATTGCCGAATTCTCTCACGAAATTTCAGGAATTTCCTTTGAATGTCTGCAATCTCCCTATATTTGCGGACTTTTTTCAAAAGGTGTGTCCCCGCGCACCCGAATCAACTATTGTAAAAACATTTTTTTCGCAAATTACTACTCTGAAGTATGCAAGGCAAAGGCGTTGTCCGATTTTTCCTCATTGCGCTGACCTTAGTGTGTCTGTATCAGTTTTCGCTCACCATTCCGACCAGCAACATCGAGAGTGCCGCGAAACGTTATGCCGCTGAATGTTCTAAAGACCCAAACACAACCTTTCGCAAGTGCGAATCCGATTTCTTAGACTCGCTGTCGAGCGAGACTGTGTTTGAAATTCCTTTCATCAAAAAGTTCACCTATACTGACTTGAAAAAAAGCCAGTTAGGGTTGGGCCTCGACCTGAAAGGCGGCATGAGTTTGCTGCTCCAGGTGGATTTGCGCGACTTTATAAAAAGCCTGGCTCAAAACAACAGTGATCCTGCCTTTATAGCGGCATTGGATAAAGCGGATGAATTGCAGCGCACGCAGCAAAGCGACTACATTACTTTGTTTGCGCAAGCCTGGAGAGAAACCGGCGGCGGCAAATCGCTTGCATCCGTGTTTGCACGCAATGAATCGCTTAAAAATCAAATCAATTTCGAATCGCCCGATGCCGATGTGATACGGACGATCCGTGAACTTGCCGATAATACGGTGAGCGAAACATACAACCGCCTCAAACAGCGGATCGACAAACTCGGCGTGGTACAACCCAACGTGAGTCTCGACGCACAGCGCGACCTGATCCTGGTAGAACTGCCGGGCATCGACAACCCGCAGCGTGCCCGTGAAATGGTGTCGCGCGCGGCAAACCTCGAGTTTTGGGAAACATACCGTCTCACCGATGATAACCTCCAACAGCGTTTTGTCGATGCGGATATGAAACTGCGCGCCCTGCTTTCGGGGGATACGACCCGGACGCAAACACGCAAAGATACGTCTTATGTGTATCCTGCCGGCGCCGACGGGAAGCCGGATTCCACCAAAAAACCTGAAATCCGCGTTACGGAAGTACCTGTTGCAACACCGGAAGATGCACAACAGGCAGGCCCCTTGTTTTCATTATTGTCCCTGGGCAGCAACAGCACGGGTGCGGTATTGGGCTATGCGGACAAAAACAAGATTCCACTCATCACCAAATACCTTAACCGCCCGGAGATCAAACAATTGTTCCCTGCAAACCTCGAATTCCGCTGGAGCCAAAAAGCCGAAGAAGATAAGGGTTTCGAAAGCACCACAATTGGCAAATATGAACTTTACGGTATCAGAAAGATCGGCAACGACGACAAGGCCCGCCTCGACGGTTCGGTGGTAACCAATGCCAGCGAACAACCCGATCCAAGTACGGGAGAGGTAACCGTAAGCCTTGCCATGAACAATGAAGGTGCGCGTACCTGGGCAGATATGACCACCAAAGCAGCCAACAGCGGCAATCGTGAAATCGCAATCGTCCTTGACAACGAAGTGGTTAGCGCACCGCGTGTCATCAACCCGATTACCGGCGGCAATTCTTCCATCACCGGCAACTTTACCGTCGATGAAGCAAAAGACTTAGCGAACATCCTGCAGGTAGGTAAATTGCCCGCCGGTACGCACATCGTGCAGGAAAGCCAGGTAGGCCCGTCGCTCGGCGCCGACAACATCAACAAGTCATTGATTACGATGCTGTTGTCTGTCGCACTGTTGTGCTTCTTTATGTACGCCTATTACAAAAAAGGCGGTATTGTGAGTATCATCGCCTTGTTGGCCAACATCTTCTTCATCCTGGGCACATTGGCTTCCATCGGTACCGTGATGACGCTTCCAGGTATTGCCGGTATCGTGCTCACGCTGGCAGCCGCAGTGGACGCCAACGTTATTATTTATGAACGGATCCGGGAAGAATTGCGAGCCGGCTTGCCTACACCGAAAGCGATAAAAGAAGGTTTTCAACACGCCTTACCGGCAATTATCGACGCGAACGTGACTACTTTGCTCACAGCATTCGTATTAATGTATTTCGGCCTCGGTCCTATCAAAGGGTTTGGTACGGTGCTTACTGTCGGTATCTTCTCTTCACTGTTCACCGCCGTATTGATGAGCCGTTACTTCACAGAATGGTGGTCGGAGCGCACGGAAATGACCTACAGCTGGCCCTGGTCGGAAAACTGGCTCGTGGGATTTCATTACGACTGGATGGGCAAACGCAAGATCGGTTATGCCATCTCTGCAATTTTAATTGGCGTCAGTATTGCTTCCATGGCAACACGCGGGTTTGAACTGGGTGTCGATTTTAAAGGCGGCTATTCTTACAACGTACAGTTTGACAAACCGGTTGACATCGAACAACTTCGCGGCCCGCTTACGCAAACATTCAACGGCAATCCGATCATCAAATCGGTCAGCACCGGCAACGTCTATAATATCACCACTTCCTACGGCATCGACGACCGGAGTGAAAAGGCAATGGAAAACGTTATTGCCAAGTTGCACGAAGGTCTGACGGCGGCAGGCGTAGAAAACAGCCTGGAAGAGTTCAAAAAGACGGATGGGAAAGGCACACACATTGTTTCTTCCAGCCAGGTAGGCGCTACCGTCGCCGACGACATTCGGTCGTCTTCGTACAAAGCGGCAATATGGGCATTGGCGGCAATTTTCCTTTACCTTTTGATTCGTTTCCGTCGCTGGCAATTCTCTCTTGGCGCAGTGCTCTCCCTGGCGCACGACGTAGTAATCACGTTGGGTTTGTTTTCCCTTTTGCATGGGTTGGTACCCTTCTCGCTGGAAATTGACCAGGCCATCATTGCCTGTATTCTGACGGTCATCGGTTTCTCCGTGAACGATACGGTGATCGTATTCGACCGTATCCGGGAGTTTATCCGCACTTACACAGGAAAACACAAAGAAGAAGTGTTCAATGCTGCCATCAACACGACTTTGAGCCGTACGCTTATCACTTCCGGTACGGTTATTTTTGTAGTATTGCTGCTCTTCATCTTTGGTGGTGGGGCCATCAAAGGTTTTGCGTTCGGCATGTTGATGGGTATGATTTTCGGTACCTACTCATCCGTGTTCATCGCCTCTGCTTTCGTGGTCGACCTGACCCGGGAAGCAATTCTCGACGGAAAAGAAGTAGCCGCAGCACCGGAACAAACGGAAAAGCCTGCCAAGGCAAAGAAGGCTGTCAAGGCTTGATCCGGATATAAATAATTCGTTTTTGAAACCCTCTTTTGGCGATCTTGCCGAAAGAGGGTTTTGTTTTTCATCTTTGCTCCTGGAAATATATTTTTCTGATGATACGCCATCTCTTCCATTACGAATCCAGAAAGCAACCCCTGCTGCCTGCCAGGCTATTTTACAGCCGTCTGGTTCGAAATTTTCTGGCAGCCATTGCAATACTAACCGTTTTTTTGGGCCTTGGAATTATTGGCTACTACAACGCCTGCGGATTCGGATGGCTCGACAGCTTGCTCAATGCTTCCATGATTCTCTCCGGCATGGGACCTGTGGTTCCGGATCCATGCGAAGAGGCTTGCAGGTCAGGTGCCTGCAAAATTTTCGCCTCCCTGTTTGCGCTCGTAAGCGGCGTGGTTTTTATCACGACCATCGGCATCGTCGTTGCACCGGTAGCACACCGGGTGTTTCACAGGTTTCATCTGGAAGATGACAACCCAGATCAACACAATTGAAAAGTGGTTATAATTGCGTTAAAAATCTGCGATGTATAAAAAGTTACTCTTTTATTGCCTCCTCTTTCTGCTCGCCGCCTGCTCTGTAAGCAAACGCGCCGATAAAATTCTCGCCGACACACCCATCGTCGACACCCACATTGATTTTCCCTGGCATTTGGTAGAATTCAATAAATGGTACAAGCCGGGCTACACTGCTTATGCCCTGAAAAACCCCGACGGCGATTTCGATTTCGAAAGAGCCAGAAAGGGCGGCCTTTATGGTGCGTTCATGTCGATCTATATTCCGGCCAAATATCAAAAAGAACCGGGACGTTCGAAACAGGTCGCTGATTCGCTGATCGATGTGGTCAATGCAGTCGCCAAAGACTATCCGGATAAATTCGCCCTTGCCCCTCGCGCCGACGATGTGCTGCACAATTTCAAAAAAGGCGTCATATCGCTGCCGATGGGAATGGAAAACGGCGCGCCGATAGAAACGTTGGCGGATGTTGCTTACTTCCACCGGCGTGGTATCCGCTATGTGACGCTGGCGCATAGCAGGGATAATCAAATTTGTGATTCTTCCTACGATACGTTGCATACCCACGGCGGTTTGAGCGAATATGGCCGTGCCGTCGTCCGGGAGATGAACCGCGTCGGCATCATGGTGGATGTCAGCCATCTTTCCGACGACGCAATTAGGGATGTCCTGGAAGTGGCAAAAAAACCGCTCATCGCCACACACTCGGCTTGCCGTCACTTTACGCCGGGTTTCGAACGCAATTTGTCTGATACGCTGATTCGGGAAATTGCCAAAACGGGCGGCGTGGTTCAGGTTCCCTTTAGTCATTATTTTCTGAGTACCCATGCCCGGGAGGTTTTTCAAAAAATAGAAAAAGAACTGAAAGACAAAGGTTTAAAAGAGGACACACCGGAAGGCCGGGCATATATCCGGGCTCAGTTAGCCCAGGGAGACATTACCGTCCGCGATGTCGCCGATCATATCGATCGCATCAAAAACCTGGTGGGCATCGACTATGTCGGCCTCGGCGGTGACTTCGACGGTGTGGGGCTTGCCTTGCCGCCGGATTTGGCGGACGTGGGTATGTATCCGAACCTCATAGCCGAATTGCTGCGGCGGGGGTATTCGGCAAGTGATATTAAAAAGATTTGTCACGAAAATGTATTGCGTGTGTGGCGTGCAAATGAGTAAGCAATGGCATTCAAAATGCGAGAGCCGCCCGGCACACGTCAGTGCTCCGGGCGGCTCTCGCATTTTAATCGATTGAAAATCAGGCGTCTGCCTTTTTCGCTTTTTTAGGCTTTTGCACTTCAGCAGATTCTTCGGCCGATTTGTGCACTACGTCGTCGATGATGCTCGGCGTACTTTCCAGGTCTTCTGCCGATTTGTGCACCACATCGTCGATGATACCTTGTGTGCTTTCCAGGTCATCGGCCGATTTGTGCACCACATCGTCGATGATGCCGTCTTTTTTAGTAATTGATTCCAGCACCTCGTCGGCTTTGACGATGGCCTTATCCAGCACTTCTGCCGACTTTTTTGTCACATCTTCAAGTATGTCATCCGCTTTTTCAGCAGCGACAGAGGCAACAGCCTTGGCTGTATCCAATGCATCCATCAGTACGTCGCCGAGCACAGTGGCGGCCGCTTCGAAGAATTCTCCTGCCTGCTCAGCCGGTGTTGCAGATTCATTTTTGGTTTTGATCTGAGCGGCTATTTCCGATTTGGCCGCTTCCTTAGCCGCTTCTATCTTTTTCTTTTCCGCATCTTTTTCAGCACGGCGGGCTTCTTTGTCTTTGGCCATGCCGGTTTGGCGTTCCACTTCAGCGCGCGTCTGAATGATTTCAGCCAGTTTTTCCCGCTTGGAAGTCAGGCGCTCATCGATCATTTTAATTTTCGCCATACGAATCTGGGCTTCCAGTTGACCTTCGCTGGCGTTCACTTTTTTGCGCTGAAATGCCAGTTCTTCTTCGTCGCGACGTACACTGTCTTCCATCCGCTTGATTGCCTCTGAAAGCCCGACCAAACGGCGTTCGTGGCGTTCCACCAATGAACCTTCATTGGCAGCAGGGCCGAATTTACGCGCTTTGGCTTTTTTGAAAGCGCCATCGAGTCGATCCCACAGTTGGTTGCGATGCTCGTTGGTCATGTGCGCTTCGCGGTAGCGGCGCTGCATTTGTTTGAGTTCATCAAATACACTGTTGAGTTTGGAGCCGCCGGCGGCAATCCGGGTCTCAATATCATCGAGCGCTTTGCTGAATTCGTCATAAACGCCCTGGGAAGCAGAAGCAAACTCGTTATTAACCCGTGAACGGATCTTTTTCAGATCATCAAAGAGCACATTGATATTGTCGCGCAGGCTGTCGGCGTGTTCGCGGAACAGGTTCCGCTCACGGCTTTGCCCTTGTACCTTGTCCCAAAAAGTCTTCAGGTTTTGCCATACTTTATTGTCGTAGGCACTGAGCGCCTCAATCTTTTCTTTGAATTCTTCCAATTCTTGTTTGTAAGCCGCATGCAGCTTGGTGGAAAGCACAGCAAAATGCCATTCCGCCTGAGCGCGCTGCACGACATCGCCGCGTTCTACTTTGATGTCGTCGGGTAAAAGGTTTTCGGTGACACTGAGCTCGCGTTCAAGTGTGGTGAAATCCTCCGGGAATGCAACTTCCTTGCCGTCTCGCCAATCATTCATCATCTTCGTGACAAAATCGTCGGTGGCAACAGCTTCCGGGAACGTGTAAAGCATTACTTTGTTGATGTCTGCCTTCAGTTCCAGTGCGATCAGGATTTTTTCGTTCTCAGCGTTGGTTCCCCAAACTACTACTTTGTTCTTCATGTAAGCTACGGTTATTAGTGGAAGGTTGGACGGCGGCTAATGGAGATGAAAGCGGAGGTTGAAGCATAGACTGAATCGTATTGACCGTCAACCCTGTATCGTCGTCCATTAACCGTTTGGCGCGGCAAAATTATACTGTTGCGATGTTCTTTTTCATTTTTAATTTCAAAATCCCTTGTGCGAGCAGGTATTCGGCGATTTGCACGGCATTTGTGGCGGCGCCTTTGCGCAAATTATCTGATACTACCCACATATTCAACGTGTTAGGCTGGCTTTCGTCGCGACGCAAACGGCCAACGAATACGTCGTCTTTGTCGTGGGCAAACAATGGCATGGGGTAATGCGCCTCCGCCGGATTGTCGACAACCGTTATGCCCGGGGCATTTTCCAAAATTCTTCGCACCGCTGCAAGGTCGAAATCCCGCTCAAATTCAACATTGATCGCCTCCGAATGGCCGCCGATCACCGGGACCCGCACGGTCGTAGAGGTGACGCGGATCGTTTGGTCGCCCATGATTTTTTGCGTTTCATTCACCATCTTCATCTCTTCTTTGGTGTAGCCGTTTTCAGTAAACACGTCGATGTGCGGCAAGAGGTTCAGGTCAATCTGGTACGGGTAGGCGCGTTCGCCGGTTTTGCCTTTCCGCTCGTTCATCAACTGGTTGACGGCTTTTACACCTGTGCCTGTGACACTCTGGTAGGTGCTCACCACAATACGTTTGATTTTGTATTGATCGTGTAAAGGCTTGAGCGCCACCACCATCTGGATGGTGGAACAGTTCGGGTTGGCGATGATTTTGTCCTTTTTAGTCAGGACACTTGCGTTCACTTCCGGCACGACAAGTTTCTTATCCGGATCCATACGCCATGCGGAAGAATTGTCGATGACGACCGTACCGCGTTCGGCGAATCGCGGCGCCCATTCCTTGGAAACACTGCCGCCGGCGGAAAATATTGCCACATCGGGCTTTTTACCCACTGCGGCATCCATGCTGATGATCTTGTATCGTTTTCCTTTGAATTTGATGGTCTTGCCCACCGATCGCTCGCTGGCGACCGGGTAAAGTTTTGTAACCGGAAAGTTACGCTCCTCGAGCACCTGCAACATTTTTGAGCCAACCAGACCGGTTGCGCCCACAACTGCTACTTTCATTGTTGATGTTGATTTGTTGAGTTGGTGAAATGTTGATTTGAGCGGGCAAAGGTATAAAAATCGAAGCGGGCAAGGACAGGAAATTCGCTAATTTTGCCACCGGTTCTAAGTACTCCAAATACCGTTTCATAAAATATACGCCACGAAGATGCTTTTACGAATTCATAAAGAAGGTCGCACAATCCTGATTGCCACTGCGCTGACGTTGGCGGCTTTGAACTATTTACTCTGGAAATTTGTGCCCGCTGCGTTCTGGCCGATGCTGGTAATTTCGGTCATCTTTTACCTCATTGTCCTTCAATTTTTCAGAAACCCGGTACGGGAAGTAAAGGTGGCCGATAACAACATCGTGTATGCCCCTGCAGATGGGCGTGTGTGCGTCATCGAAGAGGTTTTTGAGCCGGAATACTTCAAGGAAAAACGGCTGCAGGTCTCCATTTTCATGTCGCCGTTCAACGTACACGTCAACCGTAACCCGGTGAGCGGCGTGGTAAATTATTTTAAATACCATCCCGGCAGATACCTGGTGGCCTGGCACCCAAAAAGCAGCACCGAAAACGAACGTACTACCATCGTATATAACTCAGGCGAAGGAGAAATTCTGATGCGGCAGATCGCGGGAGCGCTGGCCAAACGCATCAAATGGTACATCCACGAAGGCGACCAGGTGGAGCAAGGGCGCGATATGGGCTTCATCAAATTCGGCTCGCGGGTGGATTTGTTTCTGCCTCTGAATGCAAAGATCGAGGTTGTTATGAATCAGCAGGTTAAGGGAAATAAGACGGTGGTGGCGAGGGTGTGATTTGGCTATTCCCCCCAACGATAGGCTTTTGTATCCAATCCCGCCAAATCCAGCACCCTATCCACTACCGTCGCCGCAATTTCCTCTAAGCCAGCCGGTTTGGAATAAAACGACGGACTCGCAGGGCAGATGATACCGCCCGCTTCTGTCACGGTTTTCATGTTGTTGATATGGATCAGGCTGAGCGGGGTGTCGCGGGTGACGAGGATGAGGCGGCGGCGTTCTTTCAGCACCACGTCGGCAGCGCGGGTCACAAGGTCGTTGCTGATGCCGGTGGCAATACGCGCCAAAGTCCCCATCGAACAGGGGCAGACAATCATCGTATCGTATTGTGCCGAGCCGGATGCGAAGGGCGCGTAAAAGTCGTTTTTTTCGTAAAACTGAAATGGATATGCGGAAATATCCACCGGCCCGATCTCAAGTTCCCAATTCACTTTGGCGTTGTCGGAAAGCACCACGCCGACTGCCTGCAATTGGTTTTGCAATCCTGCTAACTTGTCCAGCAATACTTTTGCGTAAATAGAGCCGGAGGAACCGGTGATAGCGACGACGAGTTTTCGCATAATCCACCCAAACCGTGTTTTGGCTGAATTGTTGCGGTATTGTGATGAAAATCAATCAACTGAAGCAATTGAGATTTTATACTTTTGTCTGTCAAACGAAAAATTAATTTTCTACCAACCCAAATAAAACGATGTCGGAAAAAACCACACTCGAAGGGCTTGTCTGCCAAAATATGACGCAGGAAGCTATTGACGAGCTCAAGACTATGATCGAAAGACTTGCCAGTGAGCATCTCAACAACCTGAATGCGCTCTCCGGACGCTACTCTGCCAGCAAAAAAGCCGATGTCGACGGCGTCGTGTCAATAGATACGACATTGATGGAATCCAACCGCATCCGTTCGGCATTCCTGAGCATTTTGTCGGATATCAGGGAAGAAATCCAGTCGAAAATCAACTTTTTCAAGCCCATCCCGCGCGCCGTGAAGGAAAGGGACACCCTTCGCGACTTTATCGATACGGTGCTATCCAGAAAATATTCGGACATCAACGCATTTAGCGAAGGCATGTCTTTTATCTATTTCAGCGCAAAAGAGAGACACTCCGACCAGGACGTCATGATCATGGTGCTGAAAAGCAGCGACATCGAGGAGATCAAGAAAAACAGCCAGTTGAGCCGGATTTCCCAGTTGAAACACCGCAACATCATACAATTGCTGGATGTCAATTTTCAGAACTACCCGTATTACCTTATCACTGAATTCGTATCGGGCGTCTCCCTGAAAAAGTTGCTGGCCAACACAGGTGCGTTTCCGCTGCACCATGCCAAACGTTTGCTGCTCATCATCGGCGATGTAATGGATTATCTGCGGCACAAAAAATTCAAACATTCGGGTATCCGACCTTCCAAAATAATTATTGACCATGAGTTAGAGCCGGAGATTTCGCCTTTCGACATCCTCCGGGCCAGCGAATCCAAAAGATTGATCAATACCTTCATGGAGGACAGCTACTATTTCGCTCCTGAAAGGCTGCACGATTCGGGGCAGGATATCACAACTGAATCAACCGATAAGGCCAATCAGTTTTGTCTTGCAGCGCTCGCATACGAAATTCTGACAGGCGAAAAATTGTTTTCAGGGGCGAATGTGTCCGAAATCCTGATCATGCGACATCGTTTCTTCACGGACCCGGATTACAGAAAAGCAAGGCTGTCGGATCCGCGCCTGCCGGCCCGGATGACAACGATCATAAAAAAAATGCTGAGTTGGGACCCTGCCAAACGATACGACGATCTGCCGACTGCACTTCGGGAAATATCCAAGATACGGGTGGATTTGGACGAGGATGAAGAAAAGGTATTTTCGAGTTACAAGCGGTGCCTGAGCTACACGGAGAATTTCCCCAGGTTGTTTTACGACAAGTTGTTTGCGCAGAAGGGAATGGAAAAATACATACCGCAGGATAAAAAAGAATGGGAGGGGCTTTACCAGAAATTCCACATCGCAGTTCATCTGGTATTTGATGTTGAAAATGCGATAAATTTTTTGGAAAGAGTGACCCGCCTGTCGCAAAACAAGAACAATTCCGTCGCTCAATATGCCATGCTAATGGATGTTTTTATCGAAACGGTGGCCCAGCACGATCCGCGCTGGGCTACACGCACCGGTACGGCAGAAGCATGGAATCACATCAAGAACAGGTTGCTGGAGTCTTTGGTGGCTTATCTCCCTGAAGCCGAATCGGACACAGACAAATCTGAAAACGAGGCTCCCGAAGCAATAGCCACGGCGCTGACATCGACTGAAACGCCCGCTGCTTCGGACGAGGGCGGGGCGGATTTGACATATCCGGGTTCACCGGAGGAGCAGAATGGCAGTGACAGCGTTATCGACGAAACCAAAAAGGACAGCGAGATGGAATACGACCCTGAAAAGGCGTGAAGAAATCGTTTTTTATTTACTTTCCAAACCCAATTCCTTTTCTTACGAACAGGTTCAACTTATCCTTGTCAAACGTAAACGTCGCCACGTCGTCCAGCGTGATGGTATGGATCTCGGGGTCTTCTTTTAGTTTGGCGGCAGCAATCCTCAGGTTTTGATTCTTGATGGCTTCCAGCACAACCTGGCGGACGGTACGGGCATTGCCGAAGTATTTGTCGCGGAACTGGTGCAGGAATGCCATGTATTTGCCCAAATGCTCGCGGGCATCTTCTTCTACCCGGTAATGCTCCTGCTGGAACATGAAAAGGGCAATTTCGAGCAATTCTTCCGGCGCATAATCCTCAAATCGTAAAATCTTGTCGAAGCGGCTGGCAAGACCCGGGTTGGCTTTCAGGAAATTGTCCATATTCTCCGGATAACCGGCAACAAATACGAAGAACTCGCCTCGTTTGTCTTCCATTCTTTTGAGCAAAGTCTGGATGGCTTCATCGCCGAAGTCGCCGCCGTGGGCGCCGCGCCCATGCGAAGTGAGCGCGTAAGCCTCGTCGATGAACAGCACGCCACCCATGGCTTCATCCACCCGTTCGGCGGTTTTGATCGCCGTCTGGCCGATGAATCCTGCCACGAGTCCCTGCCGGTCAGTTTCGATCATGTGGCCGCGTTCGAGCACACCGAGGGATTTGTATATTTTGGTGAGGATACGGGCGACGGTTGTTTTGCCGGTGCCGGGATTGCCGACAAAGACGGTGTGCAGGAAGAAGCGGCCCAATACATCGCGCCCCGTTTCGCGGTTGTAGCGCACGAGGTGGACGAGTTCGCGGATGTCTTTTTTTACATTCTGCATCCCGATAAGGCTGTCGAGTTCGTGCAGCGCCTGGTGGAGCAGCGCCTCATCAACCGGAATATGCGGTAAAACGCGTTTGCGGGCGACACTGACTTTTTCAACGTCTTCGCGAAGGATCACTTTCAATGCTTCCGGCTCCCAGTTGCGCACTTCGGGGTGTGCCATTAGTCGGAGGCCCAGTTGAATTTTTGCCTTATCGATCAGGTCGTGCACAAAACGGGCGTTGCCGAATGCGCGGTCGCGGCTGCGGAAAGCTTCCGTGATCAGTTCGTCGATCAGGTCTTTCGCTTCTTTGGCGAGCATAACTTCCTTTTCCCGGGTGGCATATCCGGCAATCTGGCTGAGTTCCTGCGGCAGGTAGTCGGGGAATTCGAAGGTGAGTTTGAAACGGCTGCGCAAACCCGGGTTGCTGTCGAGGAAAGTTTTCATCTCTTTCGGATAACCGGCGACGATGATTGCCAGATCGCCCGGGCCGTTGGAGAGTTCCTTCACCAGGATTTCGATCACCTCCCGGCCAAAATCCTTGGAATCCTCGGTGCTGCGGGCCAGTGCATACGCCTCGTCGATGAACAATACGCCACCGCGTGCCATTTCGATGGCATCCTTCACTTTGGGAGCGGTTTGTCCGATGTATTCGCCGACCAGATCGGTGCGGTCTACTTCGTGGACGTGTCCTTTGGTCAACAACCCCATTTTTTTGTACAAACGGCCCATCATTTTGGCAACGGTCGTTTTGCCGGTGCCCGGATTGCCGATAAAAACGGAATGCACGTTGATGCCGTCTTTTTCAGCAAAACCTTTTTCCTTCCTGAGTTGCAGAAACTGAATGTATTGCGCATGTTCCCGCACCTTCGCTTTGATCTCCGTTAATCCGATCAATGCGTCGAGTTTTTTCAACACATCTTCGAACGTCTCGGTATCTTCTTCTTCGGGTTGCAGGAATATCTGTTGTCCTTTGTCGGGCAACCAGACCCCATTCACACCTTCTTCCCAGTCCAGCCCGACCTCGAAAGGCATGATGGCCAGCAATTGGTCCATAAAAACGATCTCCGCCGTGTAGCGGTCGTTGCGCCAGGAGCCTTTCACATTGCTCCCCCACCCTGCCGTGATTTTCAGGCCGTCGTCGCTTTTTTCCACCCGGTGCAGCCGGACGACCTGGCCTTTCAATTCGCGGGCGTCATTGTAAAATTTTATAAAAAGTTCGCACTGCCATTGTTTGCTCAACAGCAGGTTTTTAAGCGTCACTTCAGCGTAGATGTAGCGGGTTTCTTCGCTTTGAAAACGCCGCATATAGAGGCGCTCGAATTCCGGCGTATCGTCGTAAGGGCCTTCATACATCCGCAGGGATGTGATCTGGCAATACGGGTTTTCGGTCTTGGTGAGCGGTCGGCCGGCATCTTCGATATAAAAATATTTGGTGGCAACTTTTTCCCCTTCAATCCATGCCTCCCAGAAATAGGCGCCCTTTTTCCAAAAAACACCTTCCTGTTTATTACCCCAGCCCTCACGGATGTAACCAACCGGGTCATATTTGCTCACTTTGCGGCGAAACGGCAGGTTGCAAATCTCTTTGCGTTGTTTTTTTACTGCATAGCAGCGCAATTCTACATTCACCTCCCAGTCTTCGATGTCGAAATATTTATTGTAAAACGAGAGTTCGGCGTAGATATAGGTCGTTTCGAGGCGGTCGAACACCTGCCGGTATTTTTTCTTGTTATCGGCTAACCACTCGGTGGAGGCATAAATCTTCAATTCGCGGAATTTCCAGCGTTTGAATTCTCCGCTTTCCTGCGGCGCTTGTGATTGATGGGTTCCAAATTCCATAGAATCGCTCTGTAATAATCGTTTTGAGGGTAATCACAACCTGTTCTTGTCAATCAGCTCCAGCAATTCGTCGCGATAGTTTTTGCCGATCGGCAAGAGTTTTGGCTTGTCTTTTTCCAGCACTTCCACCATATTGCCTTCGATCGCAGTGATTTTGTCCATCGCCACGATATATGATCTGTGAATACGCTTGAACCTGCCTTGCGGGAGCTTGTCTTCCAGGCTTTTCATGGTCTGCAGGGTAATCACGCGTCCCAGCACAAGACGGATGATGACATAGTCTTTCAGGCCTTCAATGTAAATAATATCGTCGAAATTAACCTTCACGAGTTTTTTATCCGCCTTCACGAAAAAGAACTCCTGTCCTTCGTGGTGTTGGTTGGAGGCTCCGTCCCGTTGCACCATATCGGCGTGTTCCACGGCCTTGTTTACCGCCTTTACAAAACGTTCGAGCGAGATCGGTTTGAGCAAATAATCGAGTGCATTAAGATCGAATCCCTGGATGGCATAATTCGGGTAAGCCGTCGTAAACACCACCATCGGTGGCTTTGACAGGGTTTTGACAAAATCTATGCCGGTGAGTTGCGGCATCTGGATGTCGAGAAACATAAGGTCTATGTCGTTGACCTTCAAAGCTTCGTTGGCTTCGAGGGCGTTGCTGCAGCGTTTTACAAGCCGGAGGTCGGCCATTTGACCGATGTAAGTTTCGAGCACGTCCAGTGCAAGGGGTTCGTCGTCAACGATAAGTACATTTAGCATAAGCGGTAGGGTTTCTGACCCCGATTCGGTTTTTGAAAACTGTGATTCGGATTCATTGAGTATCAAAATATTGGCCTAAGGTAAATTGTCCCGGCAGAATGGCAAAAAATTTTTTTTAGTTTTAGATTGTCAAACGTCGCATGTCCTTCATTAAATCAATTTCAGGTAGAGGGTCACGGCATACCGGTGCGGCTCGTCTTGTATCGCAAGCGTATGATTTTCAGGATACAGCAACTGGAGGCGCTGCCGGACGTTGGTCAATCCGATACCGCCGCTGCGCGGATGATCCTGGCGGGGCAGGCGTTCCACCTTGCTGTTTTCGATAAAAAACTCGAGGTCGTCGCCCGAAACACGGAGGTGAAGCCGGACAAATCCGCCACCCTGAATATGGGTATTGAGGCCGTGTTTAAAACTATTTTCCAGAAAAGGGACAAACAACAAAGGGGCCACCATTTGCTCGCTGATGTGGCCTTGTGTGGTGAACCGTATATCGGCGTCCTTGGGTTGGCGCAGCCGTTCGAGATCGAGGTAATTGTGGATATATTGTATTTCCTTACTCAGCAATACCCGGCGTTCATTGCACTCATAGAGCATATAACGCATGATTTCACTCAGTTTGAGCACAATTTCAGGCGCTTTATCGCTTTTTTTCAGGGTGAGTGCGTAAAGGTTGTTCAGGGTGTTGAACAAAAAATGCGGGTTGATCTGGCTTTTCAGGAAACGCAGCTCGGATTGCATGCTTTGGGTAAGCAAGGTCTGTTTTTCAGTCTGGTAATGCCACCAATCCATAATAACCCGCAACACGGTGGAGAGGATGGTAACAAACAAATTGCCCAGGAAGTAGAAAAATTGCCCGTCGACGATACTTGCCTGGTACGACGGCTGGTCCAGATATTTGAGGTAAAATACGAGTACAATGAGCGGTGTGACGATGGCGCACATGGCCAGTGCCAATCCGAAATAAATGAACCCGTGCCGCGCCAGGTAGTTGGGAATCAGGTAAAAAAGATTCACATATACCAAAAAAGCATAGAAAAGCAGGTGGATGGATTCATCTTCCATCGCCACCCTGAGATTCCCGTTTTTACTGTAATTGGACCAAAGCATAATGCCAAACAACATCATCCAGAACAACCCGTGGTAAACGGGTCGCCGGTTGAGAAAGCGGTAAATGTTGTCGAGAATTCGCCGGGTCTTCATAAAGTCGTTAATCTTATCGTGGCAACTTGGAGTAAACGCGCATTGTATTTTGGCAAAACAACTTCACAGGTGTCGGCCGAAAGGAATTTTTAGATAAAACCGGAAACCTTGCGGATAAAGCACCGGTTTCGTGACTTCTAAATGACCTGAACGACTAAATGTCAATCGCGGTTTTACCCTTACCTTTGCAACCGCAAAGGACAAAGAAGAGATTTTCAATGGTTTACATTACCCGAATCGAACGATTTAATGCCGCCCACAAACTTTGGGTGGATGAATGGACGGAAGAGCAAAACCTCGCCATGTTTGGCAAGTGTTCCAACAAAAACTGGCACGGCCACAATTATAACCTGCACGTCACTGTAAAAGGGCGCCCCGATCCGGTCACTGGTTTTATCGTCGACGTGAAACAATTAAGCGTCATCATTAAAGAACAAGTGATCGATCACCTCGACCACAGCAACCTCAACTTAGACGTGGATTTTATCCCCAAAGGCATGCAACCAACTACGGAGAACCTTGTTATCCTTATTTGGGAACGCTTGGAAAAGGCGCTTACATCCTTCCCCTGCCGACTCCACGCCATCAAACTCTGGGAAACCGAGACCATTTATGCTGAATATTACGGCGAGTAATTATTAGTTGTTCGTTTATTTGGTTATTTGGTTATATTTTAATTCTTGGACATCTATTCGAGGTTCGTTTAAACCCTATTAAACCCTATTCGAGGTTCGACTTGAAGTCGAACCTCGAATAGGGTTTAATAGGGTTTAATACCAGAAACCGAATTACCGTATAACCAACTCAACGAATAACCATCAATAAAATGGCTTACCGTAAATCCGACCATTACGACGAAACACTCACCGAACAACTAAAATCCGTTTTTAATACCATACTGGGCGGTATCGGCGAAGACACTTCCCGTGAAGGCATCGTAAAAACACCTGAACGCGCTGCAAAAGCCATGCAATTCCTGACACAGGGTTACAAACAGGATGCCGATGCCATACTCCGGTCTGCGATGTTCAAAGAGGATTACAGTGAAATGGTCATCGTGAAAGATATCGAATTGTATTCTTTGTGCGAACACCATATACTTCCCTTTTTCGGGAAAGCCCATGTCGCATACATTCCCAACGGATACATCGTCGGCCTCAGTAAAATCCCACGTATCGTGGATGTGTATGCCCGCCGGTTGCAGGTGCAGGAGCGGCTTACGCTCGAAATCCGGGACGTCATACAGGAAACACTGCAACCGCTCGGCGTTGCGGTTGTGATCGAAGCACAACATCTGTGTATGATGATGCGCGGGGTACAAAAACAGAATTCGGTCACCACCACCTCTGCCTTTACCGGTGAATTCAGAAACGAAGAGACGAGAAGCGAATTTTTGCGGTTGATCGGCTCCAAATTGCACTGATCGTGTGTGCGACTGCAAATGCCGGAAGGAATTGGACACGTTTTTCAAAAGAAATTCGGCTCCAATCCCTTCCGGCATTTGCATTTGTAGGACTTTTGCATCGTGATTCAACATAACAGGCTTCTGTATCTGCTGCCTTTTTTTCTCTGCGCCATCGCACTGATTTGGTCGGTGCAACACGATCCGTTTTTCTGGGACACTGTCCAACTGGCTTCCAAACACGCCCATCATTTTTATTCGAATGATCTGCGCTGGCTCCCCCTGCCGGAAGAAATCGACAGCGGCCACCCACCGGTTTTCGGCTACTATATCGCCTGCATTTGGACTGTTTTTGGAAAAAATATGCCCGCAAGTCATTGGGCGATGTTGCCTTTTTTATTGTTGAATATCTGGCTGTTGTACTTGCTCGGACTTCGGCTTGGCGGGGAGAAACGGGCATTTTGGCTGATCCCGCTCGTATTGCTCGATCCTGTCATGGCCGGTCAAAGTGTTATGGTCAGCCCCGATGTGGTACTGGTGTGCGGTTTTTTATTTGCAGTGGAAGGCATTTCAGGAAAAAATACGATTTTCACAGCGTTCGGAATATTATTGCTGTGCATGATCAGCATACGCGGCATGATGACAGCCGGTGCGCTGGCCCTGTGGGTGACGTTAATGGGTTTCAGGGTTTCAGGGTTTCAGGGTTTCAGGATTCGTTATTTTATACCTTTCCTTTTGAGGTTGCTGCGATACAGCGCCATGCGGTACCTCCCGTTTTTGCCGGGTTTCGTTTTTGCCGGTTGGTTCCTTTGGTGGCATAGCCAAACGACCGGATGGATCGGCCTGCACCCCGGTTCACCCTGGGCGCCTACCTTCGAACCGGCTCGCGGGTTGGAATTAGTCAGAAATCTGCTCGTTATCGGCTGGCGCTGGCTCGATTTCGGCCGGGTGTTCGAGTGGCTGACCTTGGGATGGCTGATTTGGAAAATCCGGCCGGTTTTGTGGCAAAATGTTCCGATGGAAGGCCGGAAAAGTTTGAAGGTCCTGTCGCTCTTGCTGATCTGTCTGGTCGTTTTGCTTTCGCAGTCGGCCCTTTTTTTTAAAAATGTATCGGCACACCGGTACTTCCTTCCCGGCTTTCTGACGCTTCATTTCATTGTTTTTCAAACACTTGTTACTTTTCTGACGCCGGCTTCAAATCGCCCGGGGAATAGAAACCCTGCCACCTTTGGCGTAGTGTTGCCGATCCTGATACTCAGCCTTGGCCTTGGTAATCTCTGGATCTACCCACGCGGCGTCGCCATGGGCTGGGATTCGACGCTGGCTCATCTGCCATACCATCGGGTCCGGGCAGAAGCCGTTACTTATCTGGAAGAAAATAAAATTGATTTTAATACGGTTGGTTCCGCCTTTCCCAACCTGAACACCGGCGAAAATCTGATGCTGAACGGTGACATGCGCCGATTTGCAAACCAGGATCTCCTGCAAAATGATTATTTTTTCGCTTCCAATGTTTTCAACGACATCAGCGAAACCGACTTTGAGATATTACGCCGCGACTGGATATTACTGAAAAAATGGCAGCAATCGGGCGTATGGATTGAATTGTACAAACGCAGAAATTGAGTGATCAATCTTGTTTTGAAAACGCTAAAGTTTGTTTTCAGAAAAATATTTTGTCAAAACAGACCTTTTAAGGCCAAAAGTTTGGAAAACCACGTCCGAAAACAAGTCATCTTTTTTACCTTGCCAGAAAAAATCTAAATTGCCGCGCCAACTGTTCAATTCGCTTAATCGTCTAAGCCCTGTTCAATATATGCAAGTTACTCTCCGAACATTGATCCCCATACTCCTCGCCGTCTTTGCGCAAACCGCCTTCGCGCAGGACTGCAATGCATTGGTCATCGAAAACAAAAAGATTTCCGGCATCCAGCTGGCCCGCACTTCGTCGCTGACAGTCGTCGTGCGTGGCAGTTACAACTATGCTGTGGAATTTTTTACGGATGAAAAAGGGATTTTCGCCCGTTTTACTTCCGTTGGCGGCATCGAGTTCAATCAGGATGACCAGGTCGTTTTTGTAGATGCTGCAGGCAAAGAGCAAGCATACAAATTTGTCGGTATGGACGAAGTCCTGACGGGTACCGTACCCACCCACCGCAACAATCTTAAGCTCGACCTCGATGCACTCAAATGGCTCTCGGAGTCAACCATTATCGGCATCAACTTTATCAATTTTGTCGACCGGCAGAAATACAAATTCACCATCAACCCCAACCGCCAATCCGAATTCAAGGCGATGGCGTCCTGTTTCTTCTCCGTTCTCGATCGTGGAGCCGTGAAGGATACGCCCGGAGCAGCGGTTATCTTACCCGGTAAAACAACCGAAACTTCCACCGGCACCGCCAAAACAGCCAGCAAAACCACAGTTGGCGGCCCCGCAAGCGACAATGAGGTGACCAACCTTCGGGTCGAATTAGAAAAGACTAAAGAAAACCTGCGCAAAGAAATTCAGGTAGAAAAAGAACGCGCCGATGCCATTAAAGTCCAGTTGCAGCAGGAAGTGGCGGCTGCCCGCGAAGCTGCCAATCAGAAAAAACTCGAATATGCAAACGAAGTGCTGGAAGCGCGCAAAAGCAGTTTGGTCGAGATAGAAAAGGCAAAAGGAGAAGCGCAGGCCTATATTTCGCAGACCCGCTCAAAGGCCGATTCGGAAGTTACGAAAATCAACACAAACGTAGAAGAAGCGCGCCGCCAGGCCGGCGAAGAGATACAAAAAGCGCGTGTGGCTTCTGCCGAAGAAGTGCAAAAAGCGCGTGAAAACGCCGCTAAAGAAGTCGCTGCCGTAAAAGAAAAACTCGACCAGGCCAAACTTCAATACGCCGACGAAATCGCAACCGCCCGCGCAAACGCCGACGAAGAACTCAAACGCATCAGGGATGAAAATTCCCGTACCGTGGCCGAAGCGCGCGAACGGGCCAAAACCGAGCAGGATAAAACCGCCGAAGACGTAGTGGGTACGAAAAAAACCGCCGCAGAGCAGATACTCAAGGTCCGCGAAGAAACCGCAAACGAAGTCGCAAAAACCCGCGAAAATGCCGTATTGGAAAAACAACGCCTGGCAGCCGATCTTGCCGAAAGCCGGCGCAAAGCAGCGGAAGAAAAGGCCCTTTTGCAGCAAAATTCTGCCAATGAACTCGTAGAGATAAAAGAAAATGTAGCCAAACAAAAAGAATTATCCACAACGGAGGTTGCAGAATCCCGCAAGCGCGCTTCCGAAGAGATCGGGCGTATCCGCAGTGAAGTGGCAAACCAGCAAACATTGGCTGAAGCGGAAAAAGTCAACATTGCCAAACAGGTCGCCGACAGCAAACAAAAGGCTTCGCAGACGGTACAACAGGTTCAGGATGAGGCTACCAAAGCAATCGCCGATGCGCAGGCACGCAGCAAAGTCCAGCGCGATTCCATCACGCTCCAGGTAGCCGTTTCGAAGAAAAAAGCCGACGAAGAAATCGCCCGTATCCAGGAAGAATTGAACAAAACCATTGCCGCAGCGAAGGAACAGGAAAATAAAATAAAACAACAAAGCGCCGACGAGGTAATTAAAGCCCGCGAACGCAGTGCGCAGGAAGTCGCCAAAGCCCAGGAAGAAGCCAAAAACAAAGTATTGGACGCCAACTCCAAAGCCGATCAGGCACAAAAAGTGTATGCCAATGAAGTCGCTTCGTCCAAACAAACTGCCGATGAACGCATCAAACAGATACAGGCCGAAGCGGCAGCGGCGGTAGTCGAAGCCAAAAAGAAACAACAGGAAACGGTAAGCGCCTCTGCCGGTGAAGTGGTGGCTTCACGTGAAAAAGCCGCCGCTGAAATAGCCGCCGCAAAAGAAAAAGCAGCGCAGGAGATTGCCGCTGCCCGGGAAGCCCAGGTGCGTGCCCAGCAGGAAAGCGCCAACGCCGTTGCCGAAGCCAAACGACAGAGTTCGCAAGCTGTGCTGGCCATCAAAACCGCCGAGGCAGATAGCGTGCGGGCTGCCCGCGAAAACAGCGCCACCCTCCGGCAAAAACTCGCCGGCGATGTCGCCGAAGCGCGCCAAAAAGCCGCTGCCGAAATCGCCGCTGCCAATCAGCAGGCCGCCAACGAAGTAAAAACCGCCCGGGAAACTGCCGCCCGGGAAAAGCAACTCAGCGCCGAATCGGTCGGTAAAGCCAAACAGGAAGCGGCTGAACAGATCGCTGCGACCCGTGAAACTGCCGCCAAAGAAGTCGCTACCGTGAAACAACAGTCCATCGAAGCGATTACAATAGCCAAAAAAGACGCCGACGACAAGAAGGCCGCTTTTGCTAAAGAGGTTGCTGATGCGCAGGAACGCTCCCGCAAGGAAGTCGCCGACGTACGTACACAAGCTGCCGCCGAGATTGCCACCGCCCGCAAGGATTCGGAGGACAAACGCAAGCAATATGCCGCCGAAGCCGCCGAAGCGCGCAAAAAAACAACCGAAGAAATTGCGCTGGCTCAAAAAGAATCTTCCGAAGCGATCCAGAAAGCCCGCCAGGAATCGGCGGCCAGCATTGCACAAACCCGTGATAATGAAGCGAAAGAAGTCGCCAATATAAAAGCTCAAGGCGCGGCTGAAATTGCCAAAACGAAAAATGAAACGGGGCAGATCATCGCCGCTGAAAACAAAAAGGCGGAAGAAGCGAAAGCGCGCAATGTAGCGGAAACACAAAAAGCGGAGGAGGCGAAACAAAAACAAACTGCCGAAACGCAAAAAGCGGAGGAAGCGAAACAAAAACAAACTGCTGAATCACAAAAACTGGCGCAATTGCAGGTAGAAGTGAAAAAGGCGGAAGATGAATTACGGCGGCTGAAAGAGGAAGCGGATAAGTTGAAAAAGAAGGAATAGTGGATTTACGATTTACGATTTACGATTATCTTGATCCGAAGTAAGCAACGATCTGCCATTTTTCGCAATCAGGATAATCGTAAATCGTAAATCGTAAATCCAAAATCGTAAATATCCTTACGGTGTATTTGCACATTGTTCATATATGAAGTCACACAGATCAGCCGGAGACATTGATTCCTCGATTTTTAGTACTGGACAATTTAATTGTTCCAGCCAGTGTAATTCGCTGACCCGACTCCGGATATTCCCGCTTTCAAGGTCGTAATCGGCTGCCCAGGTCAAAAATTTTTCAAAAACAGCATTCAAATCGCCTTCCGGAGCAAGTCGCCCGGTACCATACCGAAGCATTTCCCTTGCTCTGATACGTTCCAGGCGAATTGCTGCCGGCAGCCAGAGGTAAACGACCAGATCAAATGCAGGAATAAAAATATCTCCCCATCCACAAAGCGCACCCGATAGTACCCAGGAACCGGCATTTTCGAGGTCGTTACCCAACAACTTCCGGCGGTGCTCCGGATTTCGCTTTCGGCGATAGGGCAAGGCATCACCGGTAAACCAGTAATAGTCGTCCGTGTCAAAATGTGAAAAGCCCAGGCGACCGGCCAGGGCTTTTCCCAAAGTTGTGACACCGGACCCCGGCGCTCCAAGTATATGAATTTTCGTAATGCCGACCAAAATCGTAAATCGTAAATCGTAAATCGTAAATCGTAAATCGTTTTACTCTTCTTTCTTAAACCGGTACGAATACAAATCGGGCTCACCTTCGTAGTAACCATCCAGCACAAGGCTGTTGTAGGCGTTTTTAATCGCATCGATCGTCTCCGCCGAATTGGCTACCCGGTCGCCGTTTACACTGGAGATCACAAAACCCGGTTGCATATTTGTCTGATGTACAATGCTTCCACGACGGACGCTGACAACGATCGCGCCTTGCATCCGCAATCGTTGCTGTTCCTCGCGGGAAAGATCGCGCAGTTCGAAACCGAGCTGACCTTCCAGCTCATCGCCGCGCACACCCGCCACAATGGTTGAATTGTTTACATCCTTCAATGTCACACGGATGCGCGATTTTTTACCGCTGCGCCAATATTCGACGCTCACCTGATCGCCCGGACGAAACCGCCCGACCAGTTCCTGCAATTCTGAAGTGCTTTTTACTCGCGTATTATTGATGCCGATCACAACGTCCCCGGATTTCAAACCGGCATCTGCAGCAGCGCCATCGGTGGTAATGCGATTGATATAAACACCTTCGGCATTTGGCAGGCCGATATCCCGCGCCGTTTCGCTGTCCAGATCCTGGATACCGACACCAAGATAGGCGCGTTGTACTTCCCCGTACTCGCGCAGATCGCGAATCACTTTTTGAACCAGGTTGGACGGCACGGCAAAAGAATATCCTTCATAACTGCCTGATTCGGTGATGATCGCCGTGTTGATCCCGATCAACTCGCCGGCCGTATTCACCAGGGCGCCGCCGCTGTTGCCGGGGTTCACTGCGGCATCAGTTTGAATAAAAGATTCGATGCTGGCGGCGCCGCCGAGAATATTGATATTCCGGCCTTTGGCACTGATGATGCCCGCCGTTACGGTACTTTCCAGATTGAAAGGATTGCCTACTGCCAGCACCCATTCGCCGATACGAATAGAGTCGCTGTTGCCGAAAAGCAAAAACGGCAATTCGACCTCATCGATTTTCAGGAGGGCAACATCTGTGGAAGGATCCGAACCAATCAATTTTGCCTTATATTCGCGTTTGTCGGCCAGGGTCACCTTGATATCGGTGCTTCGTTCGACGACGTGGTGGTTGGTCACGATGTAGCCGTCAGGCGACAAAATTACACCGGAACCTGACGAGCCGGTGAGCGAGCCGCCGCTCCAGATACTGCCGCCTGATTCTAATAAGGCGCGAATATTTACTACGGCAGGGGTAGCAACCCCGGCAGCATCGGTAAAATTTGTTGGCGCCGATGAAAGGAATGTGCTGTTGGAACGGGCGTTGAACAACTTGTCGACCAGGCCGGTATAGCGGACTTCGCCGTCGATATTTGTCCAGTTGACGCGACTCGGACGAGTTATCTGGCTGAAAATCAGGACAGAAAGCAGCGAACTGCTCAACGAAATAAGGATAAATGGCAGGTACTTTCTCATAGAACTTAGCCGGTTGTTTTTGCGGGCTGCGCATAAAGGGAAACGCCGCTTGTAAGTTTTTAGTTTAAAAGGACAATTACTCTGCCGAAAAGTTGGAAACAAACTACCTGCGCGGTTCGTTTGTGGTAAAAATTAACAAAGATGAAATTCTGGAAATATCAGGGCGCCGGCAATGACTTTGTCATGCTCGACCAACGCGAACACCAATGGCTGATGCGCGAAAATACGGAAAAGATCGCCAAACTTTGCAATCGCCGGTTCGGCATCGGCGCCGACGGGCTGATATTGCTTCAAAACCGGCCCGGTTACGACTTTGAAATGATTTATTTCAATGCCGATGGACGGGAAAGTACGATGTGCGGCAACGGCGGGCGCTGCATTGCGGCGTTTGCGCAACACCTGGGTGTCATCGGTTCACACGGGCGTTTTTGGGCAATCGACGGAGAGCATGAAGCCGTTATCGCCGCGAATCCGCATCATACGGATGATCCGGAATCTGCTTTGTGGGTCGAACTAAAAATGTCTGAGGTTCAAAACATTGGACAGGAGGGCAACACATTTGTGCTGAATACCGGCTCACCGCATTATGTGCGTTTTGAAAACGATGTGCAGCATCTGGACATGGTGCAGGAAGGTCGCGCCGTGCGTTATTCAGAAAGATTCAAAGACGAAGGCATCAATGTCAACCTCGTTCGCGTCAATGCCGACGGCAGTCTCGACATACGCACCTACGAGCGCGGCGTAGAGGACGAAACATTGGCCTGCGGAACCGGTGTGACTGCGGCAGCGCTGGCTGCTTACCGGCATCTTGGGTTGAACAACGCGCGGAATGAAATTGCGCTACACGCGCAAGGAGGCGATTTGTCGGTGCGTTTCAGGGCAAATGACAACGGAACTTTCTCGGATATCTGGCTTTGTGGTCCGACTGCATTGGTTTTTGAAGGAAATATCCGGTTTTAAAATTTTGATAACGCATGTTGTGGTAAAAAAGCAGATATATTTCGCGGAACAAATCAACACCTTTGCTGGTGGTAATTGCAACATCCAAACAATTCATTTCCTGAACTTTGAAACAAAAACGACAAAAAAATGGCGAAGCGCATCTTGTTTAGCCTTTTGCTTTTCACATCGGTTTTGCAGGCACAACAGGACAGTTTGCCCAAAGCCGTTTTACAACCACGCCCGGAACGCATCGCCGCAGCCCGCAAAGAATTGCTCCATGTATTTCTGAACGACGACCCGGCCGGTGCTGCGGTCTGGATCGACTCTTTGATGCGCCTGGAAGACAGTACCCACATTGCCCTGGTCTGGGACGAACGCTGGTTGCTTTATTACTGGGAAGAGTCTTACGGCAACATGTTCGATGAGGCCGTTCGCTTCGACGCGGCGGAAAGACAACGTTTGGCAGCGAAAAAACCGCCCCCGAAAGACAGCCTCTTCGAGACGATCGACCGTACTGTATATGAAATGCGTTTTTTGGTATATGAAAAAATAGGAAGGGGATTTTTGACTGAGGAAGAGAAACAGTTTGCCTTGCTTGAACTGGATTATCTTTTGCGCCTCAACCAAGCCGATATAGCCTCCGGGGACTGGAATAAACGCCTGGATGCATTCCTCGCTTTACACCCGGAATCGAAATTTAAACCTTATATAAAAGCCAACCTCTATACGCCGGTAGAAAAACAGCCTTCCCAAAAAGTAAGAACCGACAGAGGATTCGGGCTTGATTTGCTTTTTACAAGCGGGCGCTGGCGCGACGAACTGGAGCGCAACATCCGGTCGCCTTACGGATTCGATGTAGGCCTGGCATATTGGCTTAAGCGCTGGAACTTCGGATTGCGTTGCAATTTCAGTTGGCAAAAACTCGAACGATCCATTTATGAAAATAACTACGAATGGCCGAAAGGAGACCAAACCGTGCTGATTATGCCGGCCCTGGAAATCGGTTATGACATCCTGCATAGTCAAAAAATCAGGGTCTTTCCCTCCGTGGTGGCCGGTATCAGTATCCTCAAACCCCCGACGGTGGATGAGGCGGAAGAGGAACCACTGCCCGATTATTATTCTGACTTCTTTTTTGCAAAAGGCTATCTTGGAGCGGCATTGACCGCAGATATCAAACTGAAAAGTTACAGCAGCCAGGATAAGGAAAATCAGGATTTATCGTATATCGGTGCACGTCTACGGCTTGGCTACAATTGGCTGAACTGGGGCAATGACAACCCTGACCTGCGTGGCGATTTGTTCTACTTTGCCATCGGGATCAACCTGTTCGGGCACTCTGTTGAATAATTATGCAGTTATTAGGAGTCATTAAAGGTAATTAAAGGTTAAGCATTCCATGATCGAATCAAACTACTCCCCCACCCCTTTCGACTGGCTGACCGACCTGAGTCCGGCATTTGCAGCGCAGGAATCCTGGCTGGAAGGCTCTTATAACCGGGAAGCCATTTTCCATTTGATTTATAAACCCGAAGGCGCTTTCGCCATTGCATGCGGTGCAGGTTTACTGGCAGAACACGTGCGCCGTTTCCGGTTTTCCATCGATTTTATTCAACATCTGGGACAGGTGACCGACGAACGGGGTTGTTCGGTATTTCGCGAAAGTTTCCTGAATTATTTACAGCGCCTGCGTCTGCGCGTACAGATCAATGCCGCCCCTGAAGGTGCATTGCTGATGCCCGGCGAACCTATATTGGTTGTACAGGGGCCTTTGGCGCAAATCCAGTTACTCCAAACTGCGTTTCATTTACTACTTTGGGAATCAACGCATTGGGCGACAATAGCAGCCACTGCACGCTGGAAACGCGGTGAATGGACAGAAGAAGACACGCCGTCGCCACCCTCCTACCCTTTCAACCCATCTGGCTGGAAAATCCGTGCGGCCTACATCGGAGGTGCCACCGCCGATGAAATATTGAACAACGTGGGAAGAACTGCCCGGGCGCCATTTCCAGGCGAGGGACTCATAAAACTCCAGCACGAATCGGGCGAGCCGATGGTACAAATCCGGCGATTGTTCAAGGGCAACCACCCGCTTGGCGACGTATGGCTCACCCAAACGCAGGAAGAAGAAGCCAGTGTGAGCAAGACAAAAGTCCGGTTCATGGACGAAAATTCAGGCCAGCCGGTAGAGATGCAGATGAACCGCTTCCAAAACCTCTACCAGCCCGTATTGGTAAAAGGACACCCGGTGCTGGCGCCTCCCCGGCTCGGTTATCTGCGCCAGCGGATGCTGAAACAAACGGAGGCGTTTCATACGGTCAAGTTGAAGAATTATCCACACGGGTGGTACTTATAAGGGTTTCTGGTTGCGAGGTTTCTGGTTTCTGGTTGCGGGGCTTCAAGATTTGACCACAACCAGAAACCAGAAACCTCGCAACCAGAAACCTTTAAACCTCTATTAAGCCTTTTTTATACGTCGCCAGACATCGTTCCCGTGCAAAAGTATGCTCCACCATCGGCTGCGGATAAGCGGGTGTGCCGAACTCGGGCACCCATTTGCGGATGTATTTGAATTCGGGGTCGAACTTTTTGGTCTGTTCCGAAGGATTGAAAATGCGAAAATAAGGCGCTGCATCGGTGCCGCATCCTGCCGCCCATTGCCAGCCGCCGTTGTTGCTGGCCAAGTCGTAGTCGAGCAGTTTTTGGGCAAAATATGCCTCGCCGAGCCGCCAGTCGAGCAGCAGGTGTTTGGTCAGGAAACTCGCTGTAATCATGCGTACCCGGTTGTGCATAAAGCCGGTGGCATTGAGTTCGCGCATACCCGCATCCACGATCGGGTAGCCGGTTTTGCCGGCACACCACATTTCAAATTCTTCGGGTGCTTCGCGCCATTCCACCCGTTCGTATTTCTGTTGGAACGGGCGGCTCACCACGCGGGGAAAATGCGCCAATATCTGGCTGTAAAAATCCCGCCAGATCAGTTCATTCAGATAGGTAGCATTGAGGCGCAGCGCATGCCGCGCTTTTTCGCGGATACTGATGGTACCGAAACGAAAATGTATGCCGAGCCGGGAAGTGCCTTCGATGCCGGGGAAATTGCGCGTCTGGTCGTAGTTCTTGATCAAGCCTCGTGAAACTGTGAGGGATGGAAACGCGATGCCTGCGGGTTCGAAACCCATGTACTGCAATGAGGGGACATGAGACAAGGCAGGTGTGCCATTGATTTTCAAAAAATTGGAAAAATATTTCGCGTTCGGGTAAGAACTCAGGTAAAAGGAATTAGTCTCCGCTTCGCCGGTTTCGTTTTTCACCTGCATCCATCTCGTTTGCAGTTTTTCGAGCCATTTTCGGCTGTAAGGGGTAAAAATGGTGTAGGGCGTGCCGTCGGCTTTCAACACCTCGTCTTTTTCAAAGATCACGTGATCTTTGAAGGTGTGAAAAGGGATGTTGTTTTCGGTGAGCAGTTTTTGTACAATCCCGTCTCTTTCAAGTGAATATGGTTCGTAATCGCGGTTGGTATAGACTGCCGCGACGTTGTATGTTGTCAAAATTTTCGACCACACTTCCTGCGGCTTGCCGTCATACACGAGCAAGGTGCTGCCCAACTCCTCCAGGCGTTTTTTCAAGTCCGACACGGCTCGGTGAATAAATTCCACCCGGGCGTCTTTTTTCTCCGGCAGGTCGTCGAGGATGTTGCGGTCGAAAATGAACAAAGGCAACACCGGATTTCCGCTTTTTAGGGCATGATACAGTCCGGCGTTGTCGTCAAGGCACAGGTCGCGGCGAAACCAGAAGAGGGAGATGGGATGGGACATGTTGATGGGTGGGTTTGATGGCGGGAAAACAAGTAGGTGGCGTTAAGGTTTTTGCCTTCTATTTTTTGTGGATTGACTCAGCGATACAAACCCGGTAACGCTCAGCGATTCTCGCTTTGCAACAAGTGTGAGGTGTCATCTTTTGAGGAACGAAAAAGGTGACACCTCACACTTGTTGCAAAGCGAGAATCGCTGGACAACGTTGCAAGACCGTCCAACTCACAGTGTCGGCAGCGCAGCCGGCATGGACGGCATCACGGAATTCGAAACATCGGGCTTGCTGCCGGGAATGTACTTTTGAGAAGTGTTTTCCGGAAACGAACGCATCAAAAGTGGAAAATTAGTCAAAATGCCTTAACTCCAATCCTGACCGGAGAAATCTGGATTGGATTCCCTACCCTTCTCCCAACACAATATCCAATTCCCCCCCGTATCGATCGCCCAGGCCTCGGGGAAAACGCCCTTAAAATCGCGTTCGAAAAAACGCTCGGTGATCGTTCGTATGGCCGGGCTACCCCCGTGCAGGCGGTTGAACAGCAACAGACCGCCCGGGCGCAACAATTCCGCGCAGTCCAGCAGAAAATCTTCGGACTCGAACTGCGGCGGCGTCAGGTCGTCTTCAAAAATATCGGCGATGATGAGGTCGTATTGTTCCTCCGCGACTTGTACGAATACCTCCGCATCGGCGGTCACGATGTTGATCGGGCTTTTCAGGCGGGAAAGGGTGTATTTGGCGGCGAGTTCGGCCACCGTTTCGTCCCATTCGACGGCGGTGTAGCGGTAGTCGCGGTGAAATACTTTTTCGAGCATGAATGGCACCGAACCGAGGCCGAGACCGAGTATCAGCACATCTTCGATGGGCCGTTCTTCGATCTTCAATTCATCGAACGCCACCAGGAAATTTTTATACAGATCGTCCCACGAATAAATGGCGTCGCCGCTCAGGAGCTGGAGGCGGCCCCGGTCGAGCATCACCGTCAGTTCGGGATTTTGTTCGGAGCCGGTTTCTTCCAGGGTGAACGGCACGACGTGCGAGAGCAGTTTTTTCCAGCGCGGGATTTTCATGAAACGGTGGACGGTAGACGGTGGACGGTAGACGGCTGCACAAGTAGCATGGATCGTGGAAATACTTTTGGAAACCTTTTCTTTTAGACGTTTAGATAATCGGAGTGACTGTCTCATAAGTCAAAGTTTTGACAGGATTTACAAGATTTACAGGATTTATTGACCTGTTTTGAAGTAAAATATCCTGTAAATCTTGTAAATCCTGTCAAAAAAGAATCTTGTGACAGCCTGCCTCCGATTATCTAAACGTCAGTTATCCTTCTTTTTCTTTTTGAACGGGTCCCACTCTTCCAATTTTTTCTTCGCTTCTTCCGTCGCTTTTTTACCCTGATCGCCCATCAGTTCGTCGGCCTTTTTGCCGGCGGCTTCGCCGGCTTTGTCGCCTAATTCTTTGGTCGCCTTGTCTTTGGCCTCCTGCACTTTTTTATCGGCGATGGCCCGCAGGCTGTCCGCCGCTTTGTCGGCAGCGGCCTTGGCTTGCTCTTTGGCTTTGTCGAGTTCGCGGTTGGCAACATTGGTGAGCGAGTCTCTGGCTTTGTCTACGGTGGCCTGCACGGTGGCTGCGGCTTCTTCCTTGATGCTGCTCTGGCCGTCGGAACCGAGCACTTTCATGGCGACTTTGGGGCTGAACAAGGACCCCGTGAGGTCGAAACGAACGTTGATAAATTCGCCTTGTGCGAGGTTGACGCCGTATTTGCCGGCTTCCTTGCTGAGGAAGTTGAGACCGGAATTGGCCGCGCTGCCCGCTGCGCTTTTTTCCAAGGCTTTGCGCGGTGTTTTGGTCGTGATCTGGTAGTTCATTTCCTGGTTGAGGCCGTGTGAGCCGCCGATTTGCATGGCCACGTCGCGCACCTGGGCATTAAATGGTTTGACCGTCACTTTGCCGTCTTTTATTTCAAACCAGTTTTTCGTATTTTTCAACTCCAGTTTTTGGAGATAATCGATGCCTAATTTTGAACCGATGTCGTTCATGGGTTTAAAATTGTTGAACACCGCGCTTAGTGTTTCCAAAAAACCGGCTGCCGTGAGTGTGGCAAGGTCGGGCATCATGTCTTTTCCCAATGCCCCGCTCATGACCAGCGATGTATTGAATTTGCCGTCGATCAACTGCATCACCGGGGCAAGGGTTTTCACCGTGGCAAAAGTCTGAAAGGCTTCCTTGAAACCCATGTTCTGGAGCGCCATCACCATGTTGAAGGTCGGTTTGGCAACATCTTTCGTATTGTATTCACCCTGCAAACCAATCTGGCCACCGGCGACATCGGCGGTGCAATCCTTGAGTTGTGCGATGCCGTCTTTCACCACAACCTGGCCGTTCAGGTTGTTCAGGTCGTAGGTGGTGTATCTTATTTTCTTGAAGTCGGCGTTCAGCGTCATGTCCACGTTTTTCGGGACGGGAATTATTTCAGTAGCAGTAGCAGTAGCAGTAGCACTTCCCTTACTGCTACTGCTACTGCTACTGCCACTGCCACTGCCACTGGTCTCTTCTGTCATAAACTGGTTGAGATCGAAATAGTTGGATTGCAGATTGACCACGCCCGCCACGGTCTGATTGTCGAACATATAGTTCCAGGCGTTCAGGATTTTGCCGCTTCCGCGCAGGTCGCTGCCGCCGATATTCATCCCGAAATTGTCCACCGTCATTTTGTTGGGCGTAAAATGGCCCTTCATGACCATGTTCGTCAGATCGTAGGTGTCGTATTTCAGGCGGTTGATTTTGCCGTCGACATTGAAATCCCAGCGGTCAAATACTTTTTCGGAACTGGCCGTTGCAGTTGGTTCCACGTCGTTCGGCACCACGCTGCCGTCGGCGGGGGCGGGTTCCATCCATTCGTTGGCATCGAAGAGGCCGGAAGAGAAGTTCATCGTCCCGGTCATGGTTTTGTTGGTGGAAAAATAGGCCAGGATATTGTCGATCGAGCCGTTGGCGCGGAGGTCGCTTTTGCCGAGTTTGGCGTCAAAATTCTGGATATCGACCCGTTGCGGGGTGAGGCTCGTGGTAAGTTGGTTGATTTTCACTGCAGGCATATCGGCGGCTTTGTAACTGATGCCGGTCATAGCAAAATCGCCGGCCATGTTCACCTGGTCGTACTTTGCCTGTTCGATCTGGCTCATGGCGGCTTTCATCATGATGTTGGCCTTGATGATACCGGCCAGTTCCTGCACACCCTCCATCGGGAATGCTTTGGACAATTCGCCGAGGTTGAGCGTACCGTTAATTTTGGTGTCCACCGTCGGATCGGATTCGGGCGTTTTGAGGTTGAAATAACCTTCGAGCGGGTTCGAGCCGATGCGCAGGCTGAACTTCGGGATGTTCACCGTCATGTCGTTCAGGCGCTGCGAAGGGCTGTTGATGGTGGCGTCCACATTGATGTTGCTCACGCCGAGCGGCAGGCTCGGGTATTTGAAATCGGCGTTGCCGACCACAAAATTGATTTTGAATGCCGGGTAAAGTATTTCGTTGTACGTGCCTTTTACGAAGCCAGCAAACTGCACGGTTCCGTTTGCCTGCACGTCTTCATAGTCCTTCGTGTATGCGCCGGGAATGATGGACAGCAGGCTTTTGAAAGTATTCGCGGGAGTACCGAATTGCAAATCCATACGAATGTCTTCCGTATTTTCCGGCATTTGCACCCAGCCGTCGAGTTTTACCGCTAAAGCATTCACTTTCAGGTCGTTATTTTTAAAAGTAAACTTCATGTTCTTCATGTCTGCGGCCAAGGTTGCATCCCAGTCGGCGCGGGCATTGCGCAGGTACTGCATGCCGCCGTAGTCGACGGTGAGCCGCTCCACATTGGTTTTCATCACAAAATCGTAGAGATCGGAGGTGAATTCGCCGGAGCCGCTGTGTGTGAGTCCGTCGAGTTCGGCCCGCATGTCGAGTCCCCGGTCGTCGTAAAGCAATTTGCCGTCTGTAATGCCGTAGTGTTCGAGTTTCACCGGGCTGGATTCGGTGGTGGCCGCAGGGGTGCCTTCCGGTTCCGGCTTGGTGATGTCGTAGTTCGCACTGCCGTCACTCAGCACGAACACGCGGATGTCGGGCTTTTGAAAATACAAACCCTTCACAACGACCTCGCTGCCGAAAATAGCCGACCAAAGGTCAACCGCCACGTCGAGGCGCTCGCATTGAACCAATTTGACGCCTGCAAAGGGGCCGGGGCCATTGGTCACGTCGAGCCCTTCGAGCCCGACCGACAGTTTTGGGAAATGGCGGAAGATGGAAATGTCCACGTCTTTGAAATCCACCGTGGCGGTCAGGCTTTCGTTGGCGGCTTTTTTGACCTCGGCAATGATTTCATCTTTGAAAAAATAAGGTAGAGCGATCAATGCCCCAATGAGGAGCACGAGGAAAATGGCAATTCCGAAAAGTACTTTTTTCATAATTCTTTATTATTCACGACAGAAAATGCAGCGGTTTCTACTGTTTTCGAAAAAATTCGTACCACTGCGCCACTGCGTTTTGTTGTTTAATTTTGCACAGCAAAGAAAACGATGTTTGAGAGACATTCTTTTACACAAATGAAAAAAGGAAATCATAAGGCAAAAATCCGGTAAATTCTGTGTATCCTTCCAATCCTGTTTACTTTTGGCGCATGAATTACCGAATACACTTCCTTGAAAGACAGCAAGACTTCGACCGCGTTATGGAAACGCTGGCACAAGCGACGTGGATTGGGTTCGACACCGAATTTGTGGGCGAAAAATCCTACATTCCGGTGCTTTGCCTCATCCAGGTCGTGTCGGATCACGACATTTATCTCGTCGATACGCTGCGGGTGCACAACCTCCGGAAATTCCTCGCCCTTGTCGAAAATCCGGAAATCCTGAAGATCACCCATGCGGGCGACAATGATTACCGTTTGCTGAACATACTTTACGGCACGGTGCCACGCAATACTTTCGACACCCAGATAGCCGCCGGGTTTGTGGGGTACAACTACCCCGCCGGATTTGCCAAAATCGTGGAACGCGAGTTGCGTGTTACGCTCGCAAAGAGTCACACGGTCGCCGACTGGGAAGCCCGCCCGATCGATCCGAAAGCGCTCGATTATGCGGTGGAGGACGTCAAATACCTGCCTGCCTTGCACGAAAAACTGACTAAAAAACTCGCCCGGCACCATCGCGAATCTTGGTCGCGTGAAGAGAACCGGAAATGGGAAACCCCCGATTTTTACACTGTCAACCCGAATAAAGAACTGTTGGCCAATGACTTTGTGCATCAATTAGATTTGCGCGAGCAGGTTTTTCTGATGCGCCTCTATCGCTGGCGGGTGGAACGGGCCATGGAATTGAACGTCCCCAAAGAGCAGGTGTTGCAAAGCAGGTTTATCAGTACCGTCTTGCGCGCTACGAAAGACGGCCCCGGCGCCTTTCGCGCCAACCGGACTCTCCCGGAAAATGTCTGGAAGAAAAATCTCGACACCTGGCAGGAACTCTGGCGCACGAAAACCACCGACGAAGAAAAGGAATTTCTCACGTCGCTGCCAAAGCCTGTACCCGAAAACCCCGAGCGCGAATGGACGATGGAACTTCTGTATCATTTTGTAAAAAAGCAGTGCTTAGAACACGAGATCAGCGCTGCGCTCCTGCTTCCAAAAGGTGATTTCAACCGCCTGAAAGCCGGAAGCGACGACTTCGACCACGATCTGCTGCGCGGATGGCGGGCCGAACTGCTGGGCGCCGAATTAGTGCACTGGTTGCAAAAAGGAGGAAAGATCAAAGTGAACTGGGAAGAGGGATATTGTAAATTGACGATGTGACGACTCATAGGGTTATTAGGTGTCATTAAAGTAATCAACGCAAGTTGTGACCTGCCACATACACATCACCCCCTGCCCCCCTCAAGGGGGGACTTGAACGCGGCTACGCCGCTCAAACGCCGCGTTTGCGGNNAAGTCCCCCCTTGAGGGGGGCAGGGGGGTGATGTGTATGTGGCAGGTCACAACTTGCGTTGATTACTCCTAATGACCCTTAATTACCTGTAATTACTCTTAATAATGCCCAGACTGCTAACAATCAACAACTTAACGATTGATTTTCACTCCCTGCGCGGCAGAACACGGGCAGCCGACAATGTTTCATTGCACCTCGATCAGGGAGAAACGCTGGGTATCGTCGGCGAATCCGGTTCCGGCAAATCCGTCACAGCGCTGTCTGTAATGCGTTTGTTGCCGGAAGCGGGCAGCATCACTTCCGGCGAAATCATCTTCCAACCTCAAATCCCAAATCCCAAATCCCCAATCAACCTCCTTACCCTTCCCGAGTCCGACCTGTTAAAGTATCGCGGCGCGCAAATCGCCATGATTTTCCAGGAACCGATGCACTCATTGAATCCCGTGTTTCGCTGTGGCCGGCAGGTAACGGAAACGATCCAACTCCACCAAAAAAATGACTACGAAGATGCTCGGGCAAAAACAATACAACTCTTCGAGCGGGTAAAACTCTCCGATCCGCAGCGGATTTTCCGCGCCTTTCCGCACGAACTGAGCGGCGGCCAAAAACAGCGCGTCATGATCGCGATGGCAATGAGTTGCCGGCCCGGCCTGCTCATTGCCGACGAACCGACAACGGCATTGGACGTAACGGTGCAAAAAGCGATCCTGGAATTGATGCTCGAACTAAAAGCCGAAGCGGGCCTTTCCGTATTATTTATCAGCCACGACCTCGGTGTCATTTCTGAAATCTGTGATCGGGTGGCTGTGATGTTCCAGGGAAAAATAGTGGAGGAAGGGCCGGTTGAAAAAATACTTCGTTCGCCGGAGCATCCATACACAAAAGGCCTGGTGGCATGTCGGCCTTCCCTGCACAGAAAATTATGGCGATTGCCTACTGTCCAGGATTTTTTGGAGAATAAAAACTATGCAGTGCGGGTAGTACAGGAAGCAGCAACAACCAGCCGCCGGGCAACGCTTTACACGCAAAATCCTGTTTTACAGATAAAGGAACTTACGGTTCGTTACCCTGCAAAGAAAAACTGGTTGGGGCAGCCGGTCGAATGGCTGAATGCCGTAGACAACGTCAGTTTTGATATTTTTCCCGGCGAAACCTTTGGACTCGCCGGTGAATCGGGTTGTGGAAAATCGACTTTAGGACGCGCCATCGTTCGTTTGACGGATGCTTATGCCGGTGAAGTCCGCTATAAAACGGATGAAGAACAATCAGCGGTTGATGAGAAACGTGTTGAGCACGCCAAGGCGGAACGGCGGTCATCGGGTAGTGATTTACTGAAAATGCCCGAAGAGGTATTTCACAACTACCGTCGCGATTTGCAGGTGGTTTTTCAGGACCCCTATTCCTCCCTGAACCCGCGTATGCCTATCGGCGAAGCGATCATAGAGCCTATGAAAGTACACCGTTTGTACGACGATGACCGCCTGCGCCTCGAAAAAGCGATGGAATTGCTTGAAATTGTTGGTCTGGAGGCCGGTCATTTTCGCCGCTACCCGCATGAGTTTTCAGGTGGTCAACGGCAGCGGATTTGCGTAGCCCGGGCGCTGGCGGTTGCGCCAAAGTTTATCGTCTGCGATGAGATCGTTTCATCGCTCGATGTTTCCGTGCAAGCGACGATCCTGAATTTACTGATGGACTTGCGGGAAAAATTCGGCTTGACTTACCTGTTCATTTCACATGATTTGAGCGTCATAAGACAAATGTGCGACCGTTTGATGGTCATGAATCAAGGTAAAATCGAAGCGCTGGGGTTTCCCGAACAAATTTTAGAACACCCCGAACAACCGTATGTGCAGCGACTCATAGCCGCGGTGCCGGGAAAAATTTAATCCCGGATAAACTCCAGTTCCTGATGCCGGTCCAGCTTCGCAATTGAAGACGGTTCGCCGGGTTCTTTGTCGTCCTGGCGGTATTTTACCACATAATCCACCCCGCCGAGGATTTCACTGCTGATGGCGCCGTAAGTAGGCGGATAAGGTTCGCCGCTTTTATTGGCCGAAGTGCTGACGAGCGGTTTGCCAAAAGCGGCAATCAACTCCTGACAAAATTCGTCCTGGGCAACCCGGATCGCTATGGAACCGTCAGGGGCTTTTACAGCCGCCGGCAAACCGACGATGTTGCGTTCATAAACTACCGTAAGCGGCCGTTGGTGAAACGACAACAGCGTTTCGAGGCGCGGATGAATCTTTGGTACGTATTGTTTCAGCATCTCGATACTTGAAACAAGCAGGACGTAACCCTTTTCGGGCGTCCGGCCTTTGAGTGCAGATATGCGGGCAATCGCCGCTTCATTGGTGGCATCACAACCGATCCCCCAGATAGTATCTGTGGGATAACAGATGATACTTCCGCCTTCGAGGAGGCGTACAATTTCTGAAATGTCGTCGCGTAGCAGGAACATTGCCAACAATAGGCTTTTTTGAAACGTTAGTAAATGTACTTTTGGGGAAGCAAAAGTCCGATTTTTCCTGAATCAAAAGTACTTCCCGGATAAACACACAACATACTATGACCATACGCGGAATATTTACCCTTTTTGCGCTGCTGATTTTGTTACCAAAAATCGCTTTTTCGATGCACATCATCGGGGGAGAAATCACGTATGAATGCCTCGGCGACGCACCCAACAACAGCAAACGTTACCGCTTCATCATGAAGATTTACCGCGATTGCCTGGGCAACGGCGCCGATTACGATGACCCTGCTGAAATGGCGATTTACAGAGGGTTCCCGAACGGCACAAGTTTCACAACAGTACAGAATTTTCAGGTATTCAATCCGGTTATTACCAACCTCGTGCCAACCCCGCCGGATTGCATTGCCCAAATACCTACGGTTTGCGTTCAACAAGCGATATATACCTTTGAGCGCACCTTGCCGGTATTGCTTACCGAAAGTTATTTCATTGTCTATCAACGCTGTTGCCGCAACCTCACCATCTCCAACCTGATCAACCCCGGCGATGTGGGCGCAACTTACGCAATGGAACTGACGCCTGCTGCACAGGGCGTATGCAATGACAGTCCGGTGTTTAAAAACTTCCCGCCGATCATTATTTGTAAAGATTTTTTTCTCAATTTCGACCATTCGGCCATCGACGCCGATGGCGACCAATTGATTTATGACTTCGTCGCTCCGCTGCAGGGCGGTGGTCCTTTGCTCCAAAGCCCGGCCCTTACCTCCTGCGAAGGCGCCAAACCTACACCGCCATGCTCCCCACCGTTTGAAAACGTCATTTTTGCGCCGCCCTACTCGCTTGCCAATCCGATGGGCGGCAACCCGGTGGTAAATATTAATAATGTCACCGGTTTTATCACGGGTACCCCCAATACGCAGGGGCAATTCGTCGTAGGGGTGCGCGTGCGGGAGTTTCGCAACGGCGTATTGCTTTCCGAATTGCGGCGCGATTTTCAGTTCAATGTCGCCGACTGCGAGCCGACGGTGCTGGCGAATATCGAAACGGACTCATTTAAAATTGTAGGCGCCAAAAAATTCGCCATCAAGTCATGCGGTGAAAACACGGTGGAGTTTCAGAACCTGAGTGTCGATCAAAGCAAAATTTCATCCTGGGAATGGCGCTTCGACCTGAACAACGGCAACATATTTTCAGAAAAATCATCCTGGAACGCTACGATACCTTTTCCGGATACGGGGTCGTACACCGGCTTTCTTATTCTGAACCCCAACTCCGAATGTGGCGACACGGCTTATATTTCGGTCGATATCTTCCCAAAAGTAACGGCCAGTTTTGCTTACGACTACGATACCTGCGTGGCAGGGCCTGTCGTTTTTACCGACCAATCTTTCGGCGACGGCAATATCAACAATTGGAACTGGCGTTTCGGTGTGCCGGGTGGACAATCGGCCGAACAAGACCCTACATACCAATACGCCGTGCCTGGCAACCACCCGATCCGGCTGCGTGTGACGGATGAAAACAAATGTTCGGATGATACGCTGAGGGTCATCGAGTGGTTTCCCGTGCCGCCGCTCATCATCATCGAACCGAGCAGTTACAAAGGGTGCTCCCCCGCGCTGATCTTTTTCAACAACCTTTCCACACCCATCGACGATACTTACGATATCGTTTGGAATTTTGGCGACGGAACCATTGTAGAAGACACCATCAGCCCGACGCACCTGTACACCGAGCCGGGTTCTTATGATGTCAGTGTAGCCATTACTTCACCCATCGGTTGCTTCACATCTTCCAATTTTCCCGACCTGATTCGGGTGGAACCCTCACCCGTTGCGAATTTTGAGTGCGACCCGGATACGTTGCTCACCAATTTCAACAGCACCGTGCATTTTATAGACAAATCTGTGGATGCGGCCCACTGGAACTGGCAACTCGACCGCTTCAAAACGACCATCGAGCAAAGCCCTACTTTCACTTTCCCGGATACGGGCCGGATGAAGATCCGCCTGATCGTCACACACGCGGAAGGTTGTAAGGATTCGATGATCAAATACCTGGACGTTGTGCCGGTGGTGCTGTGGCACATGCCCAACGCCTTCACGCCCAATGGCGACGGCCTGAACGACGGTTTTTTAGGCAAGGGTTATCTCGAAGGCGCTACTAATTTCAGCATGACGATCTGGAACCGTTGGGGCGAACTGGTGTACGAAACGACCAACCCCGATGACGAATGGAACGGCCGCGCACAAAACACCGGAGGTATGTCGCCTTCAGGGGTTTACATCTATCTGGTCAGGTTCACCGGGCCGCGTGGGGAGCCATTTGAGTTCAAGGGATTTGCGACGTTGGTGAAGTAGCGTTTTGCCAACCTTTAGTGCCAAATAATGTCACGCAAAGACGCAAAGTTCGCCAAACGTAGATAATTCTTCGCGGGCTTTGCGTCTTTGCGTGACAATAAGTAAGTCTCTATCGTAACAACGTCACATTTCCCTTTTTTTCAAACACCTCCCCTCCAATACACCCCACGCGAAGGTAATAACCATAAGATTCGACGGGTTGCTGCTGCCCTCGAAAAGTACCGTCCCAGCTATCGTCAAGTGAATCCGCTTCAAAGATTTTTTCACCCCAGCGGTTATAAATAACCCAATATACTTCAGTAGCGATGTTGCTTTCCAAACGCAACTCGTCGTTTTCGCCGTCGTCGTTGGGTGAAAAACCCGTCGGAAAAAATACGAACGGCTCATCGCAAAAAACCGAGCGCACCACCACCCGCACCGTATCGCGCAAAACGCAAGTGCCGGAAACCGGAATTGTAACTACATAATCGGTCGTTGTATCAGGGCTTGCCACCGGGTTGGCAATCACAGGATTGGAAAGGCTGCCGGGAGGTTGCCAACTGAATTGCGCCAGGCCCTGCATCGTCGCGTTCAACTGCGAAGTCGATCCCTGAAAAATGGTGTCGGGTGCAGCGGTTGCCTGAAGTGCATCGGGTTGCACGACGGTAACCTTTACGGATTTTTCCAGCACACAGGGGCCGTTTCCACTTAAAATAAGATTGTAAACAATTGTAGATGAAGGAAATGCGAGGGGGTTGGGAGCCGTGGTATCCGACAAGGCTGTGGCGGGCGACCAATGGTAAGTGAATGTTTCATCGGCGCCGGGAAACAGGTATACGCTATCGCCGGGGCAGATCGTGACGCTGTCGAGCAGAAAATCAGTAGGCGGAATGGGCGGGAAAAACAGGAATGATTGCATGTCGGTGCAACCATTGCCCGACGTGGCAATCAGTTTCAACCGGTACTGCCCCGGTTGGGTGACAGTAAAAGCAGGGTTTTGCTCCTGCGACTGTTCGGAATACAGTCCCGGCCCGGTCAGCGTCCATTGCCAGGCGACGACATTGAACAATGAGTCTGTGCTTAAATCAGTAGCCTCCACCAGAAGCCCGGTTTCGTCGCAATCCGGAAAAGTAAAAGTCAAAGAAGCGTCGATATAACTGTCCGTTACATGAATCGTTTTGAACGAGGTGTCGCGGCAGGTCGGCTTCGATTGGGCAATGAGTGCCACCGTATAGTAGCCTGTATCCGGAAATGTCCAAACCGGCGAATAGGCAGTCGATGTCTGTGTCGAATCGCCGCCCCAATCAAAAAACCATTGATAAGAATGGTTTTGCAGGCCCTGATTGAGAAATTTCACCGTTAGCGTGTCGCAAACCGCTTCGGGTACAAAAAACGCGGCAAGCGGCTGACCACAATCGGATACATTATACTGGAAATCACGCCGGGTAGTGGAAATGAGTTGTCCGTTGCGATATTCTTCCACACATACCCCTACCACGAAATTACCGATCAGGTTTGGAACGCCTGTGATGAACCCGGTCGATGAATTGATGGTAAGCGGGGCGCCGCCAAGCATATTGCTCAGGTTGTACGGCGGATCGCGCCAGATCACTTCCTTGTAAGGCCCCTTGAACGGCGGTTGGGGTATCGGGTCCAGAGAATCGGCTCCGTGCAAGGGTGTACATAACTTGTAAACCAATGAATCGCCGTCGATATCGGTAGCCGCGTGGTCGAAGTCGATCGGTTGGTGGATGCAAATCGCCACAGGCGGCCACTGGTTAAAAGTGGCGCTGTTGTTGCAGGCGTCCAATGCCGCTTCTGTCAGGGTCGTTATGATGGTAATACCGGTACGCAACGGACCTATTATATTGCGTATCAACTGATTCCGACAACAACGCTGGTAAACGAGGTGATACCCGCCGGGGATTTTTGGCAACGTTGCGGTCGTTATGTACGTCGTGCCATGTGCACACACATCGGGCGGCACGGTCAGGCAAGGATCGGAAAGTATGATCGGTAGCGTATCGTTCGACAAGGGATTCCGCGGCACCAGCAACTCGTCAACTAAATTCCAGTTTGCATCAAATATTCCGATCGAAGCCGGGTTGTCAAACGGCGGAACTCCCGTGTAGCAGTCGCGGTAAACGATGAGCGTAATTTCGTATTCATTGTTGCCGAGGCACTTGTAGGTGATTTCTCCGCCGACAATATGTGTTGCGGAAAGCGGAGATAAAAAAGTGAAAAACAGGTAAAAGCAGAAAGCGAAACGATTCATCATACTGAAAACGAGGAGCGGGAGCGAAAGTAGTTACATTTTCCTCAATTCCGTTCGCCGGTTTTATCCAATGACGCATTTAGCGTTCGGGTTGCTGCTCCAAAAAAGCCGACACCTGTTTTTCCAACTGTATTCCTGCCACCCGCCACAGGTCGCTGTGACCTCCGCCGGGAACGGTAATCCATTGTTTATCAGGCGAGGGTACGGCTTCGAAGTTGCGCCGGTTGAATCCGATGGGGATTTTGTCGTCCGCATCGCCGTGCAGGAACAACATCGGGCGATTTATTAGCATAGCAGCATCCACAGGCTTCACCGACTTCGGATCGAAGTGAGCGATAGCGGCTGATTTATCCAATACCCGGTCGACCAGCCACTTGCTGCGCAGTCCGAGCAGCCAGTCCGCACCGTACTCTTCCGCTACTTTTTCAAACTCGTCGAAGGTGCTCTCGATGATCCCGAACGCGATGCGCCGGTCGAGCGCCATTGCCTGGAGTGCAATTGCGCCGCCGAGCGAGGCTCCCCATATCCCCACCGGTTTGCCGTTCGTCATAGCAGACACGGAATCAACAACCGTCTGAATATCATATTTCTCATAGTAGCCGAAGGTACAATAATCACCGCCGCTCTCACCGTGCGCCCGCAGATCGAGCGCAACGCTGTTGAAACCGTTGTCGGCCAATATTTTAGCACGCCCGAATTCAGACTCTTTGCAATTTGAAATGCCGTGCAACAGGATAATCGTTGCTTTCGCCGTATCCCGGTCGGTTTGGAAAAACCATCCTTTGAGTGTCAGGCTGTCTTTCGTATGTATAAGAATTTCACGCCCGTGCAGGCCGTAGTTTTCCGGCATATAACCTTTTGGAAAGCGCCAGGTGTTTTCCGCTGCTATCATGCGATAAGGTTTAATGCCGGAGTAAGGCAATACATTTTCTACAAGAAAGGCAGCCCCTATTAAAAAGAGGCCGAATATGACGGAGAATATGATGATGATTTTTTTGAACCGCATATTTACATGTTAAAAACCCTGCATAATACAAATGCAGACAATGGAAGGTTGCCGGTTTTCTGCGAATGACATGCAAAAATCGTCGGAATCTGAAAATCTGCTTTTCTTGCAAAAAAAATCCCGCTATGAGGCACACATTCCCCACGCTCGCTTTCATTTTCCTCAACTTGTTTTTTTCATGCAAAACTCCGCCCCCTGCGGAGCAGATGTTCGTCGCTAAAGATTTCACCGCCGAAAACCTTTTCTCCGAAAATATCGAAGGCCCCGATTTCGACAAGGCCGGGAATCTCTACGTGGTGAATTTCCAACGAGACGGCACCATCGGTAAAGTCAATGCCGACGGCTACTGCGAATTGTTTGTGGAATTGCCCAAAGGCAGCAATGCCAACAGCATCAAATTCGACAGTCATGGCGATATGCTGCTGGCCGACTGGCCGATGCACAATGTTTTGAAGGTGGATATGAAGACCAAAAAGGTCGGTATTTTTTGCCACGACGAACGGTTCAACCAACCGAATGATTTGTGTATCAATAAAAAAGATCAACTTTTTGCCTCCGATCCGAAGTGGAAAGACGGCACCGGTCAACTCTGGCGCATCGAACCGGACGGGCGCCTTATTTTACTCGAATCGGGCATGGGCACTGCCAACGGCATCGAACTGAGCCCCGATGAAAAACGCCTGTACGTGGCCGAAAGCGTGCAACGCAAGGTGTGGCAATACGAGGTAGATGCCACCGGCAATGTCTCCAACAAACGCCTGCTCATCGAATTCCCCGACTTCGGGCTCGACGGCATGAAATGCGACCGGGCGGGGCGCCTTTACCTCACGCGCCACGGCAAAGGCGCCATCGCCATCGTTTCGCCGGAAGGTCGTTTGATCCGGGAAGTGCCCTTGAAAGGTAAAAAATGCAGCAATCTTGTATTTGGCGGCAAAGACGGCCGGACGGTGTTCGTCACAATGCAGGACCGGTTGTGCATCGAGATGTTTCGGAATGACGTGCCGGGGAAGAAATTCTGATTCAAAGCGGCAGCCCGGCTTCTGCGAAGTAACGCCACAGCGCCGCCGAATGAAGCGCTTGTGCGACGCCACCTGCCCGTAGCATATTCAGTGTGTCTTCCGGCGAAAGCAGTTGCACCGATATTTCTTCGGTTGCATCCAATTGTTGGCTGTCCATCTTTTCTACGCCGGTTGCTAAAAAAATATGGCAGGTATTTGTGTGGGTGGCCGGATTGGGCGAGAGTTGAATCCAGGGTCGCCACTCCCCTCCTCCGTAACCGGTTTCTTCGAGCAATTCGCGTTGCGCGCCAAGGAGGTGCGATTCGCCCGGGTCGGCCACGCCGCCGGGTAATTCATAATGTACGCCCTCGTTGCCATGCCGGTATTGGCGCACCAGTACGAATTGATTATCCACGGTAATCGCCAGTGCATTGACCCAATCAGGGTATTCGAACACAAAATAGTCTTCGATACGCGCGCCGTTGGGCAGGAGTACCGTGTCTTCGCGCAGGATCATATACGGCTGGCGATCGAGGACGTAGCGGCGGTCGATTACCTGCCAGGGTAGTGGGTCGTTGTGTGTCATGTCCGGAACAAGAATCTTGTTGTGGTCCGCAAAAGAAGCCACAAAGACAAGGCGAAATTTACATTTGGTTGTCATCAAATTCAAAGCATGTCGCCGGTCAGTTGTTAAAGCGACCTAAATGCTCCAACCGGCATTTGCAGGCATATTACATTTGCACAACAACACAATGTGTTCAACAAACATGAAAATACTCATACATCTCAGCCTTTGGGTTCTGCTCCTGTCGACCGGTCGTGCTTTAACCGCTCAAAACGCTGATTTACAGGAAAAAACCACCGTACAGTGGGTGCCGGACACCTTGTTTTTCGGCGAGATCCATGAAGGCATTATTTTGCTCGATTCTTTTAAAGTGACCAACACCGGCGAGCACCCTTATATCATCCGGAGTGTAAAAGCGAGTTGCGATTGTACCGTGCTGCGTTATCCGAAAGAGCCACTGGCTCCGGGGCAAACTGCTACCTTTCGTATCGAATTCGACAGTGCCGGCAAGGCAGGCGATGCGTTGCCGGGTATCGTGGTGTACGACAATTCCAGGCCGAACATGCGCCATATTCTTTACCTGAGCGGTTATATTATCCCCAGGAAAAAGCCAAAAAATCCAACCGGAGGGTATTGACTTGATAGCATCGGTTGTCCAACGCATTTGTTCAAAATTACATGAATATGTTGTCTGTCAGAGAAATACAAGCGTCCGACATCGACGCCATCATACGGTATTGGTTAGAGTCTGACGGCGCCTTTCTGCAGGGAATGGGGGTCGACCTGAAAAAAATGCCCGGCAGAAGCGAATGGGAGACGATGTTGTCGCAGCAACTAAGCCAATCCTACGAAGAAAAAAAGTCGTACTGTATGATCTGGCAGGTCGACAACGAACCGGTAGGTCACTCGAATGTCAATAAAATAGTGTTCGGCGAAGAAGCCTATATGCATCTGCATTTATGGGCTGCCGCTGTGAGAAGAAAGGGCATAGGGACTGAACTGGTCAAAATGACCTTGCCCTGGTTTTTTGAAAAAATGCAGTTGAAGAAATTGTATTGCGAACCATACTCGCTCAACCATGCTCCCAACAAAACACTGGAGAAAGTCGGATTTGAGTTTGTAAAAACATACACAACGATCCCCGGCTGGCTCAACTTCGAGCAACCGGTAAATCTATGGGAATTGAGTTACGAGAGATATAAGGAGATGTAAACTGACAAAAAAGCCCGGCAGCTGTCAGTATCTCGATACCTGCGCTCTCAATTGGTTCTTCCCATGTGCACAGGGTATATAAATGAATCCAGTCTGCCGGGCGCCAAGTTGGCATACAAGATGCACAAAAGTAACAGATATTTTGGGAAATATTATTTTGTTTTTCGGGTATTTTTTTTCGTTTTGCCAAATGATTGCCAAAATTTGATGTATTGTTAACAAATATCGGCGCGTTGCTTGCTTCTTTACCGTTTGGAAAATACCTACCTTTGCGCCTCTTTTGAAAAACCCCGGTTTCGGGTCTGCATTTCGTAAGGCCGACGCGATACTTTTTCCGATAGAGACCGTCTCAACGCGCCAACGCTACAAACGCATTAACACCCTGCAGCCACACAACCTTGAAACTCAAAAACCATCACGCACTATGAATATTCGCAACATCGCCATTATCGCCCACGTCGACCACGGCAAGACGACACTCGTGGATAAAATGATTCATGCCTCCAAACTCTTCAAAGACCACGAGGTAACCGGCGACCTTATCATGGACAGCAACGACCAGGAACGCGAGCGGGGTATCACTATTTTTGCCAAAAACGTCGCCATCCACTACAAGGGTGTGAAAATCAATGTTATCGACACGCCCGGTCACGCCGATTTCGGTGGAGAGGTGGAGCGTGTGCTTAATATGGCCGACGGTGTGTTACTCCTGGTGGATGCCTTCGAAGGTCCGATGCCCCAAACCCGCTTTGTGCTTCAAAAAGCCCTGCAAATGGGTAAAAAGCCGGTTGTCGTCATCAATAAAGTAGACAAACCCAACTGCAATCCCGATTGGGCGCACGAGCAGGTATTCGATCTGATGTTCTCCCTCGACGCAACGGAGGACCAACTCGATTTTCCGGTCGTCTTCGGCTCGGCCAAACAAGGCTGGATGAGCCACGACTGGAAAAAACCGTCGGAAGACATCACTGTTTTGCTCGATGATATTATCAAATATATCCCCGAACCCAAAGTAACGCAGGGCACGACGCAGATGCTCGTGACTTCGCTCGACTATTCCAATTATATCGGCCGCATTGCCGTTGGACGCCTTTCGCGCGGCAAACTCGTTACCAACCAACCGGTTTCATTGGTAAAAAAAGACGGGGTAGTCCAAAAGCACCGCATCAAACAAATATTCGTGTTTGAAGGGCTCGCTAAAAAAGAAGTGCCTGCCGTAGAAGCGGGTGATATATGTGCCGTCGTAGGTGTGGAAGGATTCGAAATCGGCGACACGATTGCCGACTATGAAAACCCGGAGGGCCTCGAACCGATCTCCATCGACGAACCGACGATGAGTATGTTGTTCACTATCAACGACTCGCCGTTCTTCGGGAAGGAAGGTAAATTTGTCACAAGCCGCCACGTGCGGGAGCGCCTGGAAAAAGAATTGGAGAAAAACCTCGCCATGCGTATGGAAGAAACGGACAGCGCCGATTCATTTATGGTTTTCGGACGCGGTGTGTTGCACCTCTCCATTCTGATCGAAACCATGCGCCGCGAAGGATACGAACTCCAGATCGGCCAGCCGCAGGTAATTGTAAAAGTAGTCAACGGCGAAAAGTGCGAACCGGTCGAAGAACTCTCGATCGACGTACCGGAAGAAACGAGCGGAAAATGCATCGAATTTGTAACGCGCCGCAAAGGCGTGATGAAAAGCATGGAGCCGAAAGGCGACCGTTTCCTGCTGCGTTTCGATATTCCGTCGCGCGGGATCATCGGATTGCGTTCGAACATTCTCACAGCCACCCAGGGTGAAGCGATCATGACACACCGTTTTGAGGGTTACGAACCCTGGAAAGGCGACATCGCAGGTCGTCAGAACGGATCGCTCATCGTGATGGAAACCGGCACGGCAATTGCCTATTCGCTTGATAACTTGCAAGATAGAGGCGTGTTTTTTGTCGATCCGGGAGAAGAGGTGTACGAAGGCCAGGTCATCGGTGAAAACAACCGCCCCAACGACCTTGTCATCAATGTCACCCGCAGTAAAAAACTGACCAACCACCGCGCCTCGGGCTCCGACGACAAAGCAACGTTGCCGCCACCCCGCCGTTTCACCCTGGAAGAGGCCCTTGAATATATTCAGGAGGATGAATACGTGGAAGTAACCCCCAAAAGCATCCGCCTCCGCAAAGTTCACCTCAACGAGAACGATCGCAAGAAGGCCGAAAAAGGAATGGCGATTGCGTAAATTAGGTAGAAGGTAGAGGGTAGAAGGCAGAGGGTGTTAAACCTTCTGCCTTCCACCCTCTACCTTCTACCCTGCTGAAAACCTTTTTTAAAATTTTTCGTTTGCCAAATAATTTTACTTTTGCAGCCATTTTCAAGGGAATGCCCCGGAAATGGCTGCAAAAGCAACGCACAGACCCTGATTTCCGTCTAAAGATACGATTGGCAAACTGTTTTCCATATAACCGGTAACCTTTCGCCAATAAACCAGTTCCAAATATCACAATGCGCACCAAACTCTCCAGTTTCAATTACAACCTGCCCAAAGAACTTATTGCGCAATATCCATCTGCAGAGCGCGACCAGAGCCGCCTGATGGTGGTGAACCGCAGTACGGGCAAAATCGAGCATAAAATTTTCAAAGACATCCTCGGCTATTTCAACGACGGGGATGTGATGATTTTTAACAACACGAAGGTATTTCCGGCGCGGTTGTTTGGTCAGAAAGAAAAAACAGGAGCAAAAATCGAGGTTTTCCTGCTCCGCGAACTCAACCACGACGCCCGTCTTTGGGATGTGCTGGTAGACCCCGCCCGTAAGATCCGTGTCGGCAACAAACTCTATTTCGAAGACGAAAACGGCAACGACGCCCTCGTAGCCGAAGTGGTGGACAACACCACTTCCCGCGGACGCACCATTCGTTTCCTGTTCGACGGCACGGAAGACGATTTTCAACGCGAACTTTCCAAACTCGGCAATACCCCCCTTCCAAAATACATAGAAAGGGAACCGGAAGCCGTCGACCGCGAACGTTACCAAACCATTTATGCCAAAGAACTGGGCGCCGTTGCGGCCCCGACTGCCGGCTTGCACTTCAGTCGCGAACTGATGAAACGCCTCGAATTGAAAGGGGTGAATTTTGCTGAAATCACCCTGCACATCGGCCTCGGCACCTTCCGCACCATCGACGTGGAAGATCTCTCGAAACACAAAATGGAGGCCGAATACTTCCGCATTGCGCAGCAGGCAGCCGATACGGTCAACAAAGGCATGATGGCCGAAAAGAAAATATGCGCTGTCGGCACGACAGTGATGCGTTCCATCGAAACCGCCGTCTCTGCCGAAAAAATGTTGAAACAAGTGGAGGGCTGGACCAACAAGTTCATCTACCCGCCCTACGATTTCAGCATTGCCAACAGCATGGTCACCAATTTCCACCTCCCGAAATCGAGCCTGCTCATCATGGTTTGCGCCTTCGGCGGCTTCGAACTCGTCATGGAAGCCTACAACCAGGCAGTGAAGGAAGATTATCGTTTCTTCAGCTATGGCGACGCTATGTTGATTTTGTAGTATGGAATTCGTGCACCCGCTTCAAATTTCAAATAAAAATATTCGTTGAAAAGCAACCTGTTCAATTAAAACAGGTTCTTAACCCAGCCCCGAAACCTATTGACCTGTGAACCTTTAAAATAACAAGACACCTATGTATTGGACTCTCGAACTGGCCTCCTACTTAGAAGAAGCTCCCTGGCCGGCCACAAAAGACGAACTCATCGACTACGCCATTCGCTCCGGAGCACCCGGCGAAGTGATTGATAACCTGGAAGAATTGGAAGACGACGGCGAGCTGTACGAAGGCATCGAAGACATCTGGCCCGACTACCCCCGACACGACGACTTCTTTTTTAACGAGGACGAATACTGACGATGCAACTTCGCGAAGAATGATCCTTTTATGCGGATAAAAGAGCCACGCCGGAAATCCGGCGTGGCTCTTGTTGTTTAAAAACTGACAAACAGCCGACACCATACCAATTTTTTTTCCGGCAGTTTGAAAACTTGTTTTCCTTTGTGAAATCTAATTTTCAATCCGCATTGCCATGAACCGATTCCTCTCACTCGCACTATTGTTGTGCCTTAGCGCCAACATTTCCCTTGCACAAGATTACGAGACCTGCATTCAGGTCATCAGTGCGTCCGGCAAAACCGGTACGCAGGGCGGTCTTACATTCACCTACACCGTCGGCGAATCCGTCATCACGACTCTTTCCGGCTCCGGAAAATTAACGCAGGGTTTTCACCAGCCGGAGTTGTGTATGTTGGTCTCCACCAATGATTTCGACCTGGTCGCCTGGAACGTCGAGGTATTCCCCAACCCGACGGCGGATGTCCTTACCGTTCGTTATTCCGGTGAAAAAGGCGGCGGCCTTCGTGCCAGTGTATTCAACCTGCTCGGTCAGGTCATGTTATCCGGCCAGATTTTGACCCGGCCCGACGGCTCGCGACTCGACTGCGCTGCCTGGCAGCCGGGCGTTTATATTTTGCAATTACAAGACCCTGCCACGCTGGGTGTCGCATCCATGCGATTCATCCGGCTTTGATCTTCAATAATTTGACAACTTTTCAAAAGTTGTCAAATTTCGCCTGGTCTTCGTCTGATTTTCATTTCAATCCCACCTTTCCGCCCTTTCGGTAACCTTTCAGCGCGCTGAAAGCTATCCTGCTACACGGTAATTTTTTATTTTCCAAAACTGATTGTTTCATGAGAAGTCGTTTATTTTTTCTCTTTCTGCTGTTGTGCGCCGTCTTCCCGCTCGCCGCACAATTTACTCCGCAAGGCTTTAACTATCAAAGCATTGTGCGGGAATCCAACGGCAATCCTGTCACCAACCAAACCGTTGTGCTGCTGTTTTCTATCCGCAGCGGCGCCCCCAACGGGCCGGTGGCGTATTCTGAAAAGCAGACAATCTCGACCAACGAATTTGGGCTTGTGAATCTCATCGTCGGGCAGGGCGGCACCCCGCTTCAGGGCGACTTTACCGCCATCAATTGGGGCAACGGCGCGAAATACCTCACCGTCGCGCTCGAAACTTCGCCCAACGTGTTCGACGAACTCGGATCCTCGCAATTGATGAGTGTGCCTTATGCGCTCTACGCCCAAAATGCAGCCAATGGTGGAGGTGGTGGCGACGACTGGGGTTTGCAAACCGTACAGACCGGCGCTGCATTAAGCGGCAACGGAACGGCGGCCAACCCGCTCAACCTCGCACCGCAAGGCGCCGATACCGGTCAGGTACTCAAATGGAACGGCTCGAATTGGATTCCCCAGGATGATATTGCCAATACCGGTACCGGCGGTGGCACTGTTACCGAAGTTTTTACCGGTACGGGTTTGACCGGAGGACCCATCACTACGACAGGCACGGTCAGTTTGACCAACACCGGTGTTACTCCGGGCAGCTACGGCAGCGCTACCGAGATTCCGGTCATCACGGTCGATGCGCAGGGACGGGTGACCGATGTAATCAAAACCAACGTCCAGTCAGGTTCCGTCAACATCGACGGCGCGGCCGGTATCGATGTGCAACAAACCGGTTCCGATTTTGTCATCACCAATACAGGCGACACCAACGCATCCGATGATGTCACCTCAGCAAGCACTGCCGACGGCGATATCACTGGTCCGTTCAATAATTTGCAAATCAAATCCAACGCGGTGGGCAGTGCCGAAATCGCTGTCAATTCTGTAACGGAAGCAAAAATTGCCAACGCTGCGGTGACCGGCGCCAAATTGGACGACATGAACGCCACACCAGGCCAGGTACTCAAATGGAACGGTTTACTATGGACGCCTTCCCCCGATGCGGGTATTACTGCTGTGGGCATCACCGCAGGCGCCGGCATTTCTGTCACGGGTACTTCGCCCAACTTTACCATTGCGAACTCCGGCGATACCAACCCGGCCGACGATCTTACCGCTGCCAGCACTGCTGACGGCGATGTGAGCGGCACTTTCAGCAATTTGCAGATCAAAGCCAATGCAGTCGGAACTACTGAAATCGCCGGTCAGGCCGTCACCGGGGCAAAAATCGCCCAACAAGGCGCTACCAACGGTCAGGTGCTCAAATGGAACGGCACTACCTGGGCGCCTCAAGCCGACGACGCCGGAAGTACCGTCGTCCTGCCGGGTCCGGGTATCGATATCGTTCCATCCGGTAATACATTTACTGTCATCAATGCCGGCGACCTCGATCCATTCGACGACATCACCAACAACTCACAAGCCGGCGGCGACCTGTCAGGTACATTTTCCAACTTGCAACTGAAACCGGCGGTCGTAACAAATGCGGATCTCGCCAACAACTCTGTTGGTACGACCAATATCATCAACGGCTCCATTACAGCCAATAAACTCAACAATATGAGTGCCGGTGTGGGTCAGGTACTCAAATTCAACGGTACCGCCTGGGCGCCTGCCGCCGACAACGCCGGCAGCGACAACTGGGGTACGCAGACTGCGGTGACCGATGCGACACTTACCGGAAACGGTACAAACCTCACGCCCCTGAAAATCGCTCAGCAGGGCGCTACCAACGGCCAGATTCTCAAATGGAATGGCTCGACATGGTTCCCTGCGAATGAAGCCGGCGGCGATAATTGGGGTACGCAAACGGCATCGGTCGGTCCAACACTCACCGGCAACGGCACGGCCGGTAGTCCGCTCAACCTTGCCCAGCAAGGCGCCGGTCTTGGCAAAGTGCTGAAATGGAACGGCTCCGGTTGGGCGCCGGGTGACGATGAAGGCGACAACTGGGGAATCCAGGCGGTTTGGGTAGGCCCTGCACTCACCGGCAACGGAACTTTCGGCAGCCCGGTCAACCTGGACCAGCAGGGTGCCTCGCCTGGCCAGGTGCTGAAATGGAGCGGTACTGCCTGGACGCCGGGCGCTGACGCCGGCGGCGACAACTGGGGCTCGCAGGTTGTCACCACAAGCACTGCACTTACCGGAAACGGCACAGCCGGCTCGCCGCTTGGCATTGCCCAGCAAGGCGCCGCTCCGGGCCAGGTTCTGCAGTGGAGCGGTTCGGCATGGACGCCCGCTTCATTTTCAGGTGACAATTGGGGCGCACAAGTGGCAACGACCGGCAGTACCCTGACCGGTAACGGCGCAGGAACACCGCTCAATATCGCACAACAAGGCGCCGCTCCGGGTGAAGTGCTCAAATGGAACGGTGCATCCTGGGTGCCGTCCGGCGATGCGGTAGGCGGTACCGGCGACGTGTATGGCGGCGGTACGGGCATCAGTATCACGGGGTCGTCGCCCAATTTTGTTGTCAATAACACCGGCGATTTGGACAATACCAATGAAATTCAATCAATGAGTCTTGCCGGTAACCAATTGTCGCTGTCGCTTGGAGGCGGTACCGTGGCATTGCCGGATTACACTGCCGGCACAGGCATCAGTCTCACCGGCACAGCGCCGACTTTTACGATCATTAACACCGGTGATTTGAGCAATACCAATGAATTTCAGACTCTAAACCTCGCGGGCAATCAGTTGACCATTTTGCCGAACGGCAACTCGGTAACCCTGCCGGTAGCCAATAATTATACTGCAGGAACGGGTATCAGTATTACCGGTTTGGCTCCTAATTTTACCATCAACAACACCGGCGATACCGACAACAACCCGACCAACGAGTTGCAAACCATCAGCATCGCCGGCAATGACGTTTCGCTTTCCAACGGCGGCGGAACAATTACCCTGCCGACGGGAAATTCCTATACTGCCGGAACGGGTATCAGCATCACCGGCACAGCGCCGAATTTTATCGTCAACAACACCGGCGATGCGGACAACAACGCCACCAATGAACTGCAAACGCTTTCGCTGACAGGCACCATTCTTGAAATCTCCGGCTCCGGCAGTTCGGTCGACCTCAGCGCTATCGGTGGCGGCGGCTCCGACGACTGGCAATTGGATAATAACAACATTTTCAATACGAATACGGAAAGTGTGCTGATCGGGACAAATGCCAGCAGCAGCGGTAAACTCCAGGTTGTCAACGGTACGGGCAACGGTGAAGGCGCAAGTATCATTAATAAAGGAAGCGCGCCTGCCGTATTCGGACAAAACGAAGATGACGGTCCGGGTGCTTTGTTTACTTCGGGTTCCGGCCCGGCTTTACTTACCCGCGACGGCAACGTCGGTATCCACACCAATACGCCGGCATACCGTCTGGACGTCGATGGCGACGGGCACTTTGCTACCGCGCTCCCTACCCCACAACTTACCGTAGAACAATCGGGCAGCGATTTTGCACGCATGATGCTGAAAAACAGCGGCGCGGGTGGCTGGACTTTAGCCGGTCGCGGCGGCGCTTCGCCTTTGTTTTCACTCGATTTCGGTCCCGTTGCATCGCTTCTCCCGATTTTAACAGCCAACGGCAACGGAAATGTGGCTATCGGCGGGGTAAACAATGGCCCCTCTGCACTGAAAGTATTTCACAATGACATCGCATTGTCGCTCGAAAATGTCACCAACGGCAACCATTGGGACTTCCAGGTAAATGCTTTTGGGAACCTGGTGCTGTACAACAATCAACTTGGCCCCGGCATACCGGCAGGCACATTCAATGCGACAACGGGAATTTATCTGCCATCCGACCGACGTTTGAAAAAAGAGATTGCTGCCATTCCGATGGGCATTCTGGATAAAATTATGCAATTAGAGCCGGTTTCCTATCATTACATGGTGGAAAAAGAAACTGCAAAACGTTCGCTTGGCTTTATTGCACAGGATGTTCAGACCTTGTTCCCGGAATTGGTTGGCGAAAGCCAGACCCGGGACGGTTCGGATAGTTACTTGTCGCTCAACTATGCCGGTTTTGGCATATTGGCGGTAAAGGCTATTCAGGAACAACAACAGCAAATAGAGGCATTAAAGGCTGAAAATGAGGCGCTTCGTAAACGTATGGAAACGTTTGAGGTTCGCCTGCAGCGCCTGGAACAATCCGACAAAAAGTAGTTTTGGATTGGAAATTGCTGCATTGAAGCCACAGAACCGGAAGGGGTTCTGTGGCTTCCTTCTTACCACAGCTCAACTGAGAAAACTGTATGCTCCGAAGTTTTATTTTCCCCTTATACTTCGCACCTTCAGGTCTTATGTTTCAGGCCTGGCTGTGTTTACCAAACTTGCAAAGTTTGGTAAACGTATTTGCCGGATCAGGCAATAAACAAAAACTGGCAGTACAAGGCATAATAGCGGTAATAACAACATTGGCAACACCCTGCGTGGCAAGTAGTATCGCGTATACGGCAGCAGCTGATACCGCCTATTTTAACTACCGCGACACATTCTGTTCCAATCAGACCTTACTGATCGGGAATCAATTTTTCGATGCTTCCAATCCGAGCGGAACAGTGATTTTACCCGGCGCCGCATCGAATGGGGGCGACAGTGTCATTTTAGTAAACCTGGTATTTCGCCAGCCTGTTGAAATTGATTTGAATCAAAGCATTTGCGAAGGCGACACCCTGTGGGTCAATGGAACGGCCTATCACTCCAAATTTTATCTGGGTGAAGAGATTGTAGACAACGGAGCTGCCAACGGCTGCGACAGTATCATCCATATCCATTTAAGTTTTTCTTCATACATTACGGAATACGAAACAAGCATCTGTGAAGGCGATACGATTTATATCAACGGAACGGCCTATCATGCATTTCATACCTCAGGAGAAGAAATGTTTGAAGGTGCTGGCGCCGGCGGTTGCGACAGCACTATCCACGTCAGGATAAATGTGATCACCCCCCCGTTTAGTATCATCACCGACACGCTTTGCCCTGATGCATCACTGACCGTCAACGGCAACCGCTATGACCGCGATAATCGTTCGGGCCTGGAAATACTACCCGGCGCATCCTCCACCGGATGTGATTCGTTGGTGTACCTGAGCCTTTCGTTCCGCGAACTTTGGGTTTATATCGGCGATGACCGCGACATTGTAAAAGGCGACACAGTCTGTTTAGCGCCTCTTTTGGGTTTGGCGCCGGAAAGTCTCCTCTGGACCCCTGCTCCACCCTGCTCCGACTCGTCATGCACTTCCAATTGTATACAGCCCCTGGCCAATGTCTCCTATCACCTTACCGCTACCGATACCAGCGGATGCATCGTCAGCGATGACATAACGATCACAGTTTCAAGCGATAGCCGGGTGTATGCGCCAAATGTTTTTAACCCCGATGCACCGGAACCAAACAACCGTTTTTTTATCAGCACGGACCACGGTGTCGTATTGATCCGGCGGCTGCTCATTGCCGACCGCTGGGGCGGGATTATATTTGACCGGGAAAACCTGACACCCGGCGAAGCCGGGCAAGGTTGGGATGGCAACTGGAGCGGGAAAACGGCACAGGTCGGCGTTTATTCTTTCTGGGCTGAGTTCGAACGATTCGACGGGACACGGTTTGAAAAATCCGGAACTGTGAGTTTGATTCGCTGACCGTATTCACGACAAGGGTTACTATATGCCAATATTTGACAGGATTTACAAGATATACAGGATTTTTAGAGTAGTTTTTTGACAGGATTTACAAGATTAACGGGATTTATTGACCTGTTTTGAAGTAAAATATCCTGTAAATCTTGTAAATCCTGTCGAAAAGCCTTCAGTCAAAGCATTGCCAAAATTAAGTTTTCGGAAATAATGCGCATCCTGTTCAGGTTTCGCAAAGCGGCGCTATTTTTGCCGAACCTATTTGACTTTAATCCGATCTCATGAATACTTCGGCTTTGTCCGAACGGGTTTCCTTTCCACAGCGAAGTATCCAAGCATCCCAAGTCTGGTTTTGTATTTCCGGCAGTTGCACGCGGCTGTCGGCTCAAGCCATTTGTAAATTTCGCCTAATCATACCTTTTCATGAAAAGATTTTTACTCCTCTCCATTTACGCCTGCTCCTCTTTTGCGCTTTTAGCACAATTGCCTTCAACTCAAACGCTTCCTTTTTCTCAAAACTGGTCGAACACCGGTCTGATCACAGTCAGCGACGACTGGTCCGGCGTGCCGGGCATCATCGGTTTCCGCGGCGACGGCATCACCGGCGGCACCGGCGTAGACCCGCAAACGCTGCTGGCCGACGACAACCCCGGCGTGGTGGATGTGAACGCCAACCAGACCAACCCCAACACAAACACGACGGGCGGCGTGACAGAATTCGAAATCGCCGATGCTGTGGTGGCGATGCAAGGCTCCGGCACCGCCGATGCGCCTTATCTCCTGATCGGGATCAATACTTCTTGTTTGTCCAACATCACAGTCGCATACAACGTGCGTGACATCGACGGTTCGACGGACAACGCCATACAACAAGTGGCTCTGCAGTACCGGATAGGTGCTACGGGCAGTTTTACCAACGTCCCTGCGGCCTATATCGCCGACGCGACCACCGGCCCCAGCATCGCTACCCAGGTGACTGCCATCAACGTCACTTTACCCGCCATAGCCAACAACCAACCGGCTGTTTATCTGCGTATTATGACCACCAATGCCGCAGGCAACGACGAGTGGGTGGGCATCGACGATATATCCATTACCGGAACCCCGGTGCTCCCTGCGGTGAGCATCCTCAGCCAAACCGACCCCACCTGCGCCAACAACGACGGCACCATCGACATCGACGTGACCGGCGGCCAAACGCCCTACACCTTTTCCTGGACGACTGCAAACGGCAACGGCCTGAACCCAACCGACGAAGACCAGACGACCCTGAGCGCCGGGACCTATGAAGTAGTAGTCACCGATGCCAACGGTTGCCAGAGTGCCCCGCCGACTTCCGCCACGCTGACCCTGCCCTCCGGCTGCGGCCTCGATTATTACTGGGTGGGCGGCTCCGGCCTGTGGAGCGACCACAACAACCACTGGGCGACTACTTCCGGGGGAAATATTTTCCACGACCAGGTGCCGACTTCGATGGATGATGTGCATTTTGATGCGAACTCGGGATTTTCAGCCGGCGATACGGTGACGATTGACCAGACGATTATTTATTGTATGGATATGGATTGGACGGGGGTGACGAATATGCCCGTTTTGGCAGGTCCTTCGGATAAGCAGGTGTGGATTTATGGGTCATTGATGTTGATTCCGGAAATGGAATGGAAGGTGTTTGGGGAGGTGCATTTTAGGGCGTTTCAAGTTGGCAAGACGATAACTTCTGCGGGCAAGGAGTTTCTCACCCAAGTGTTTTTCGATGGTGTCGGCGGAGGATGGACACTACTCGACGCTTTTCGGGTTTACCAATACTTGCGGCACATTGACGGAGCATTAAACACAAACGGGCAGGACGTGACGGTGGACTTCTACTTTTCTTCTTCTTATGGCTCACCTGCCAGAATACTGCATTTCGGCAGTTCGAACATTTACATCGGCCCGGGTGGTGGCGCTACCTACTTTGAGATAAGTCCGGAATCCTTTGATTTTGATGCAGGCACTTCCACAATATACACGAATAGCCAATCTTGTTGCAGCTCCACTTTCTTCGGTGGCAACAAGACCTATTACAACCTGGTCGGCGAGGCGCTGACCACCGTGTATGGTGACAACAACTTCCACACGGCCACTTTCTTGAAAAGCGCAAATATTTTGGGAAACAACCACTACGATACTCTGACTTTCAGCACCGGACAAGTATATCAGTTAGCAGGCGGGAGCACACAAACTATCAACCCCGGCGGCGGCTTTAACGGCAACGGAACTTGTATGGATTTTCTGACTATTGTTTCGACGCCGGCAGGCAACGCTGCCCAAATCGAAAAAACAACGGGTACAGCAGAGTTGACTTATGTGGTTTTGCAGGACATCCATGCGATTGGCGGAGCGACATTCAGTGCGGCCAACAGCGCTGACTTGGGCAACAACACCGGCTGGACTTTTCTTCCAGTCGCTCCACGTGATCTGTACTGGGTCGGTGGCGGCGGTAACTGGAATGATGCAGCTCACTGGTCGCTGACGAGCGGCGGAGCGGGCGGCGAGTGCATCCCCACTCCCTTCGACAACGTGTTTTTTGACCAAAACTCGGGCTTTACCCTACTGGGCGAACAGGTTACTGTCAATGTGCCGCTCGCTTTTTGTCAAGATATGGATTGGACAGGCGTACTCAATTCTCCAGCGTTGACCGAGTTAACCGGACAAAACAAAATATTCATTTTTGGCTCCCTCAAGTTCGTACCTGACATGGCGCTCAACTTCTACGGTGAGGTTCACTTCATGGCACACACACTTGGCAAGACGATTACGTCAGCGGGCAAAGCGTTTCTCACCCAAGTGTTTTTCGATGGTGTCGGCGGAGGATGGACACTACTCGACGCTTTTCGGGTTTACCAATACTTGCGGCACATTGACGGAGCATTAAACACAAACGGGCAGGACGTGACGGTGGACTTCTACTTTTCTTCTTCTTATGGCTCACCTGCCAGAATACTGCATTTCGGCAGTTCGAACATTTACATCGGCCCGGGTGGTGGCGCTACCTACTTTGAGATAAGTCCGGAATCCTTTGATTTTGATGCAGGCACTTCCACAATATACACGAATAGCCAATCTTGTTGCAGCTCCACTTTCTTCGGTGGCAACAAGACTTATTACAACCTGGTCGGCGAGGCGCTGACCACCGTGTATGGTGACAACAACTTCCACACGGCCATTTTCTTGAAAAGTGCAAATATTTTAGGAAACAACTTTTTTGAATCATTAACCTTCTCCCCTGGCTCTACTTACATCCTCGCCGCCAACTCCACCCAAACCATCACCCCCCTCGGCAACTTCATCGCCGAAGGTTTCGGCGGCTTCCCCATCGAAATTAAATCCACCAGCCTCGGCTCTCAAGCCACCCTCCACAAAGACGGCGACCCCATCTGCCTCGACTTCCTGTACCTGACCGATATGGTCGCTTCCGGCGCCTCATTCCAGTATGCCGGCGCCAACTCGGACGATGTATTCAATAATGACGGCTGGATATTTGAAGCCTGCCCGGGTTGTTTCACCGCGCCGCCTTTGCCTGCGCCTGTACTCGACCCGGCATCAGTGACCGTTGTGCAACCCGGCCAGCAAGCCACCTTGATTTTGCAAGACCTGCCTCCGGGTTATGAAGCGGTATGGTTCGATGCGAATCAGATGAATGAATTGTATGCCAACGTGGCGAATTTCTTTCAACCGGTGGTGAACGCAAGCACTACTTTTTACGGAGCGTTCCGGGAATTGGCGACAGGTTGTATTAGTGAATTGCTGGCAGTGGCGGTGTGTGCGCCCTACATCGAAATCGTCGCCCAAACCGACCCCTCCTGCGCGAACAACGACGGCGCGATCGACATCAGCGGCACGGGCGATTTCCCGCCATTTACTTTTGCATGGGCGACAAACGACGGCAACGGCCTGAACCCCAATGACGAAGACCAGACAACCCTGAGCGCGGGAACATATTTTGTAACGGCGACCGACGCCAACGGCTGCTCAGCCGATACAATGGTGACGCTGTCGTTGTCGCCCCTTTGTTTCTGCGATATCGATATCACCGGCGTAACAACCACGCCCGTAACCTGCTCCGGCGACAGTGACGGAACGATCACGATTACAGCGACTTGTACCACCTGTGCTTCCATCGAGTATTCTATTGACAGCACCGGCATGACTTACCAGGCGAATAACTTTTTTAGCGGCCTTCCGAGTGGGACATACCATGTAAAAGTGCGTGACACGGCCAATCCAGATTGTATGGACAGTGCTTTGGTAACTGTCTCGATCCTTGATTTTCTGCCGCCTGTTTTTAATTCCCCCTTGCCTCCCGACAGCACAGGCATTTCCTGCACCGACCCCGTTCCTGACCCGGCGACACTGACGGCTACTGACAATATTGACCCCGACCCGGTAGTTACTTTTTCGGAAATCCAGATACCCGGCGACTGCCCGCAAGAGTACACCATTATCCGTATCTGGATTGCTACCGACGATTGCGGCAACGCTTCTCAATTCACGCAAACCATAACGGTAAACGACGATACCCCGCCGGTATTCAATGCGCCACTGCCGCAGGACATTACCGTTTCCTGTTCCGATCCGCTTCCGCTCGCTCCGCCGGTGACAGCCACCGACGATTGCGATCCGGGCCAGGTGCCGCCCGTGATTTTTGTCAATGAAATCCACTACGACAACGTCGGCACCGATGTTGGCGAGTTTGTCGAATTAGCCGGTACGGCAGGACTCGATTTATCTCAATATCAAATCGTGCTGTACAACGGCAACGGCGGCGTCACTTATGACATCACGCCCTTAAGTGGATTGATCGACAATGAAAGCGGCGGTTTCGGTGCTATTTCGTTCGGTTATGCCGTCAATGGCCTGCAAAACGGCGCCCCCGACGGGATTGCTTTGATTAAATTGCCGAATACCGTTATTCAGTTTTTGAGTTATGAAGGCACTTTCATGGCGACCAACGGCCCGGCGGCCGGCATGACTTCTACAGATATAGGTGTAGCGGAAGAACCCGCGCCGCCGATTGGATTGTCGCTCCAACTCACTGGCGCTGGTCAGGAATACGGCGATTTCAACTGGTTGGGACCCATCGCTCAAACGCCCGGCTCCCTGAATGCAGGCCAGTCGCTCAGCCCCTTGCCTGGCACGATTCAGGCGACTATGGAAGAAACCTCCATGATGGGTGACTGCGCCGGCGAAATGACCGTGGTGCGCACCTGGACCGCCACCGATGCCTGCGGCAACAGCGCAACTTATGTACAAACGATTCAGGTTCAGGACAATGAGGCGCCAAGTTTTGTGCCGCCGATACCGCAGGACATCACAATCAGTTGCAGCGACCCGGTGCCTGCGCCCGTCACGCTGCTGGCCACCGACGCCTGCGACGACGGCAGCGGCGGCCCGACTATGGTTTGGATCAACGAAATCCACTACGACAATGCGGGCACCGACGCTGGCGAATTCATCGAAGTTGCCGGCACGGCAGGTGTCGATCTTTCGGCTTATTCGTTGTTCCTTTATAACGGTGCAGGCGGCGGCACTTACGGCTCCATGACCTTGAGCGGCACCATCCCCAACCAAAGCAACGGTTTCGGCACGGTGGCATTTACCTACCCGGTCAATGGCCTGCAAAACGGCGCACCCGACGGCGTGGCGCTCGTTTCCGGCGGTATGGTCATTCAGTTCCTGAGTTATGAAGGCACCTTTGTCGCGGTGGGCGGTCCGGCCAACGGCATGTCCTCTACCGATATCGGGGTTTTGGAAAGTGGTTCGGATCCTGCCGGGACTTCGCTTCGTCTGAGCGGCACAGGCGATGAATATGCTGACTTTGTTTGGAACGCGCCTGCTACGGCCACGCCCGGAGCGGTCAATACAGATCAATTCTTTATTGCAGCGCCCATTGGTTTGGTCGTGACTTTCAACGAAGTCAATACGCAAGGCGACGACCCGGCCAACTGCGATTTTTACAACTATACGATCACCCGCACCTGGTCGGTCGAGGATGATTGCGGCAATGAAAACATACACGTTCAAGTCATTACAGTACAAGATGTTACGCCGCCGGCCTTCACCGGCGTGCCTGCTGATATAACACTTTCATGCAATCAACCGGTACCTGTTGCGCCAACCAATGTGACGGTTTCTGACAATTGCTCGGCTACATCACCCATTACTTTCAATGAGGTCAGCACGAAAGGCACAAGCCCCGCAATCTGCGATTTTTACACCTATACCATTACGCGCACCTGGTCGTCGAATGATGTTTGCGGGAATATTGGCGACAGTATGCAAATTATTACAGTTCAGGATGTTGAGGCGCCGGTCGTTACCTGTCAGAACATCACCGTCAGCCTCAATATTTTTGGAAATGTGACCATCACAGGTGCTTCTGTCGGTTTCAGTGCAACGGACAACTGCGCTTCTTCGGAAAACCTGACCGTGCTGGCAAACCCGGTCACTTTTACCTGCGCGCAGGCAGGTACCACACAACCTTATGTTTTACAAGTGACCGATCCTTGTGGCAACATCGGCGTCTGCACGTCGCAGGTAACGATACTCCCATTCCCGCGTTGTACGCCAAAAATCCTCATTTCCGATCCTTGTGTTTGCAAAAACAACGCGACGACACTCACCAACGGGCAATTCGGCGAAACGCTGAAAATCGAATCGTTGGCCGGAAAAACGTGGACGGTGATTGCAGTCACCGGCCTCTGGTCGGCCAACAGCCCCGCGCCGCCGGCTGCTCCGGTTGCGATTTCGATCGGTACACAATTCGTTGAAAACCCGCTGAACAGCGGTGATTATTTCCTGAGTGGCATCCATATCGACGATATCGGCTATTCAATCACCGTACAAAGCGAGAGCGGCCAGGTGCTCACGATCGGCAACTCCTGCAAATACCCGAATCCTGCGATTACTTCCGACCTGAGCGGAGCCTTCTGCCTCTATTCCGATCCGGTGACTTTGACCGGAACGCCCGGCGACAACAACATCGTCAGCCAGGGCTTCACGATCAACGGCGTTCCGGCGACGGAATTTAACCCCGGCGCAGGCATCGGCCAGTATTTCATCGAGTACACCGTGAACGGCGGCACGCCCAAAGCCGCCGGCCCGGACGATCCGGGCTGCATTCAGAAAGTATCCACATTCGTCAATGTGGTTGCTACGCCCACCAATCTGGTTTGCAACAACCTTGTGCATGTTTCGCTCGATGCCGATTGCACAGAGGAAATTTTGCCCGATCAGGTATTGGAAGGCAGTTATTTCTGCTTCGATGATTACAAGGTTGAGTTGGACAAAACGCCGCCTTACGGCAACGGCGCCTGGATACCGCCTTTTGTCGATGCAAATGATATCGGTAAAACATACTCTTACCGTGTCACACACTTAGTAAGCGGTACCCTCTGCTGGGGCAATATCAAGATAGAAGACAAATTGCCGCCGCAAATCGATTGTTCGAACATCACACTGAATTGTGCCATCACTACCTGGACACCCGAATATCTGGCGAATGTGCTCGGCATCATCACAGCCTATCCGAATGTGTCCGACTGTTCGTCCGCATCAACCTCTTACATAGATACCTGGACGAACCTGGAATGCGACGAAACCATCAACGGTCAAAGCGACATCAGCGGCTACATTTCGCGTAAGTGGACAGCCAAAGATGCCTGGAACAACACTTCAACCTGCGTACAAGTAATTTATTTCCAACGCATTCAAACGGCCGATGTCGATGTCCCGGCAGATGTGACGGTGAGTTGCGGCGCAGCAAACACCAACCCGGCTTCCACCGGATTTCCATTTATCACTGCATTCGGACAGCAAATCCCGCTCTTCCCGGAAGCGGGTTTTTGCGAATTCAACGCCACTTTCAATGACCAGATCATCGAAGTCTGCGATGGCACTTATAAAATCGTCAGAACCTGGATATTGTACGACTGGTGTCTGCCGACCGGCAACGGCAACCCCTTGTACCATATACAAATAATAAAGGTGTTGGATGAAACGGGCCCGGCAATCTCTTGTCCTGCCGATTTGACCGTCAGCACCGATCCGTTCGGATGCTGTGCCACGGTCAATCTGCCCGATGTGGTCATCAGCGACGCTTGTTCGCGGGTCAACAACGTCAGTGCAATGGTGATCGCTTTTGATCAATACACCGGCGAACAAATCGGAATGTTCTCCATTAACGGCACTGTTGCGAACTTCCCCGGCAATAATTACTGGAATCCCGACACCCTCGGGGCTTACGGTTCAACACCCTGTTTACCGGTCGGCATACACACGGTTGTTTATCAGGCTGAAGACGACTGCGGCAACACGAGCACCTGTTCGTTCCAACTCACCGTGAATGATCTGGTGCCGCCGGTAGCAGCCTGCACGGAATTTACCATCGTGAGCATCGGCCCGGACGACCCGGGCGATTGTTACGAGCCTTCGGGCGACTGCGAAGGCGCGGGTGTGACGTGGGTGAAAGCCAAGACGTTCGACCAGGGCAGTTATGACAACTGCAACAACGTGAAATTCACGGTACAGCGCATGGCGCCGTACTCTGATTGCATCAACGCACTGAACTCGATCAACGGCTTCCTGCCGTGCGACGACCAGTTCCCTGATTTTCCGAACGAGTTTGAGCGCGCAGTAGCGGAGCAGGACTCGATCAAATTCTACTGCTGCGAGGTAGGCACNNTCGTGCATGGTAGAAGTGGAAGTACAAGACAAGATCAAGCCTGTGTGCGTAACACCCGGGAACGTGACGGTATCGTGCGAATCGTTTGACCCGAGCCTGTGGGCGTACGGCAAACCGACGGTGTACGACAACTGCTGCTTAGACACTTCGCTGAACTACCAGGGTCAGTGCGGCTTGAAACACACGGTGAGTTACGGATTGTTCGACACGGTGTGCAATCGCGGTACGATCAACCGGACGTTCCAGGTGTTCGACTGCCACGGCCAATCGAGCCAGTGCACGCAGCGGATCATCGTGACGTACGAGCAGGACTACTGGATCAAGTTCCCGAACGACGTTGTGGTAACGACGTGCGACGGCACCCAGAACTACGGCGAGCCGGTGTTCAACCTGGACCAGGACTGCGAATTGCTGGGCGTATCGTTTGAAGACCAGATTTTCACGGTCGTACCGGATGCGTGCTTCAAGATCGAGCGGACGTGGACGATCATCAACTGGTGCACGTACAACGTGAACGGCAGTTGCATCATCGTACCGAACCCGAACCCGAACGCGACGGTGAACCACCCGACGAACCTGACGGGTCCGACGGTATCGCCGTGCGGGACGCCTGCACCGTGGGCACCGACGAACGTTGCGTTGTCGCCGGGTCAGCCGCTGACAAACTTCTGCACCTTCTGGGATGCGAATGCGAACTGCTACAAATACAAACAGATCATCAAGATCATAGACCTGCAGGATCCGACGGTAGAGAACTGCCCGGCCTCGCCGGTAGAGTACTGCGATTCTTCGCCGAACGACCCGCTGTTGTGGAACCAGTCGTACTGGTGGGACGGCGTATCGCACGACCTGTGCGAAGGCGACGCACCGCTGACGATCACGGCAACGGACGCATGTTCGGGGGCGAATATCAACATCACGTACCTGTTGTTCCTCGATTTGGACGGCGACGGTACGATGGAAACGGTGGTGAACAGCAACAACACGCCTGCACCGGGGACGGTGAACTTCAACAACCTGGGCACCCCGAACTATGCAGGCGGCACGCCGCGAGTGTTCGACGGACGTCCGGTGTTGCCCAACGAAATCTACCGCTGGGCGAACCACCAATCGGTGTCGGGCACCTCGCGCACGGCAAGTGTGCAGTGGAAGACGTTTGC
>CXWJ01000455.1_pt1 | contig 88452 bp, 68 predicted proteins | sample 590841 | NCBI WGS metagenome assembly CXWJ01 (sample SAMEA3498367, study PRJEB10139) | wastewater metagenome | biome: wastewater treatment plant; material: activated sludge | place: Austria | collected 2015-01-21 | reverse complement strand
ATTGTGCTGTCGGGGCGCTGCCACTTCCGGCGCAGCCGGTCGCAATCTGCTTCTAAGGCAATTGCTCGCTGTGTCCGGCATTGTTTCGGAAGTTCAATAAAAAAGTGTCGCGTAGGTGTGGCATGACCGCTTTGAGATCATTGTTTAAGAAATATTCGTGCAAGCGGTCATTCCACACCTATTCAACGCTGATTGTTTTCGTCCGAAAGAGGGGTGAGCATCCGCATCTGCCAGGGGAAGGCAATTGCTCGCTGTGGCCTGTACGAGGGTTTTTCGCTGGATAAGGATTTGCCGGAAGTGATCGTCACCGGCCACCCCGTTACTCCCCCGCCCCGGCCGTATTATTCGTATCCCCGACTTTCAAGCCGATGAAATTTCCGCCGGTATAATCGACCTGCAGGTTTTGAATGAAGATCGCTTCAGGCGGCAGGGCGCCGGAAAAAGGTTGTGCCGGATTGGGAAAAGACGCATTGGCCGGGAAAAACCGCCAGGCCGTGTTGTTCGGATAAGCGCTGTAAATCCCGAGGATGAGTTTCCGGGTTTCCACGATATCGAAAGTGGTCACCGAGTTGCTTCGGTTGGCATCGGCGGCGATGATCTTCCAGGGAGAATCGAGGTCCGCAATGCCGAGAATATGTTTGGATGTCAGCACCAGGTCGAACGTGCTGACCCCGTTTAGGTCGTTCGTATCACGCGAAGGGGTAACGGTGTAGTTTCCGCCCTGCGGGATATTTTCGAAGGCATAATTGCCCAAAGTATCGGTATACACGGTTGCGCTGGCGCCGCCCGTAATGGTCACTTTTACGTTGGGCATAGGCTGTCCCCAATGCGTCTGCACGTTGCCGCCGACGTTCAACATCGGCGCGGTGGGCTGCGGATAGCCGTTTTGAGTAACGGGATTGAGGTTGTTCGGGTCGAGCCAGTCGCGCAGGCGGGTTTGGGGGGCGTCGCCCAGGTGCCAGGAAAGGTCGAAACGTCCCCAATACGTGACGTTGTTGAGGCAGGGGTTCATCGGGTTGGCACTGCCGCCGTGCAGTTGACCCGCGATGCGTTTGTTCGGGTCAAAAAGCGGACTGCCCGAAGACCCGGGCTGAAAAATGCCGTAATCCGGTACCGTCTTCCAGTGGCTGCGTGCAGGACTGATGCCGAAAATGCCCGTCCAGTTGAGCGTAGCCGGATGGATGACCGCCGCTCCCGAATCCACCGTGATCTTTTTGATGTCGCCCTGCGGGTGGTGGATAAACGTCGTGAAACCTGCCGGTGTGGAATCGCGCGTCCAACCATTGAAATACAGGCCGTAATTGCCCGGCAAAGGGTTCAGTTTCAACAACATAAAATCTGTCTCTAAGCGAAAAGCGATGCGCTCGCAACCGAGCACCGACTTCGCGGCGGGCTCGCCGGCGGGGTTGTCGCAACCGGCGGCTTCATAGTCGAAATCGAAAACCCACTGATCGAAATCGGGATTCTGGCCGATCAACTGGCAATGGTGCGCCGATAAAAAGTAGGGTTCGCCCGTTCCGGCCGTGTTGGCGATCAACGTGCCGGAACACCAGCCTGCGCCGTTGGAAAAAACCATCAGGATGCGTCCCACGCCTTTTTTCTCCGTTTGCCAGGCGGCCCCGGTGGGGCAGTTGACGTTGATATTGCAGGGCAAAGCGTCGCCGAAATCGAGCAAACCGGCGGGGTCGTAGGCGATGTCGGCGCGGTTGATATGGATTTGCGACCGACCCTTAGCGGAAGCGGGTTCGAACAACTCGAGCCGCACCGTTTCGCCGGGCAAAACGCCGATGGTAAATTTGCCCGAAGCAATGCAACTCCGCTCCGTATATGCCCCGCGAACGTGCTTGCCGTCGGGCGAATAAGCGAAAAAGCGGCTGCCCGGCGGCAGTTGAAAGCGGTCGAACAACAGTACCAGACCCAGCGCGCCGGGCGATTGCAGGGCGCATTGCCACACGCGGTCTCCATTCGGGAGTTCAGTCCAGGTTCCGGCATTTTCAGGGGAAATATCCGCCGCGACGGGCGCTGCGAAGCGGTTCTGGCCGGGGGTACGGGTGTCTTCCTCGAGGGCTTTTTGTACGTCGAGCGCGGGCAAGACCACTACGGCAGGCGTTTTTTGGGCAAGCGAAGTCTGATTTTCAGGAAGCAAAGCCGGCGGCTGACCGCCGTCGCTGATCTGGGCCGCAGCCATAAACGCCGGAAACAGGGCGAGTAACGTAAGTCGGTTTCGCATCATACACGGGATGTTGTTGTTAAAAATCGGGGGGATTAGGCCAAAAAGCCGGCCAAAAATAAAAAATGCAAATAACAAGGGAAAATAATAAAAGGCACATGGGCAAAGGGCAAAAATTCGGGAGTCATGCGAATCAGGGGTTGGATTTTGACGCTGGAAATCAGTTCGTTCAACCGAGACCTGTAAGGTTTTCAAAACCTTACAGGTCTACGACGTTGATAATCAAATGAAAAGATTTTCAAACCCCTGATTCGCATGAGTCATGTTTGCCCTTTTTCCTTTTTCTTCTTGCCCTTTGCCTCGTTTACTGAAACGGATTCTGAATATCCGGGTTGTTGACAAACTCGGTATCCGTCAGTGTGTGCAGAAAGGCGATGATATCGGAGGTTTGCTCCTGGGTCAACCCCGGATAATGGCCCTGCACCGGGAAACCGATCTGCTGCACGAAAGGGTCTTCGTTGATGACGCCGAAGCCGTTGTCGTTGTATTGGGCCATCACTGCTTCGAGCGTGTTGAAACGCCCGTCGTGCATGTAGGGGGCGGACATGGCGATGTTGCGCAGCGTAGGGGTGCGGAACTGACCATTGTGTGACGGATTGCCCGTGAATTCACCCAGCCCTTTGTCGATAAATTCGCTCAGACTGCCCACGCTGTCGAGGCCGTTGTTAAAAAAGTTATTGCCGGTCAGGGTAACGCTGCCGTGGCAGTGAAAGCATTGCCCGTCGGGCAGACCGTATTGTGCTCCTTCATCGAAAAACATCAGTTTGCCGCGCAACTCTTCGTCTTCGAGGTCGGTTTCGCCTCGCAAAAAACGGTCGTATTTCGAGGTGCCGCTGCTGACAAGGATGCGCTCAAACTGGGCGATGGCTTTGGCGGCAAGTTCTTTGGTGATCGCTTCGCACGAATTGATACCGAAGGCCTTGCGAAACAATCCGGGGTATTCCGAATGGTTTTGCAGCCGTTCGACGACGACCGGCCAGGTCGTGTGCATCTCCACCGGGTCTTCCACCGGCTTGAGCGCCTGCTCTTCGAGGGTTTTGACGCGACCGTCCCAGAACAGGCGGGTGTTGACGTATCCGACGTTGAGCAGACTCATGGCGCTGCGCCGCCCCGCGATGCCGTCGATACCCGTGGATACCGCTTTGTTGTCGGTGAAACTACCGGCGGGCAGGTGGCACGACGAACAGGACATGGTGCTGTCGCCCGACAGGATCGGGTCGTAAAACAGCCGGCGGCCCAATTGTACCCCTTCGAGTGTCATCGGGTTATCCGCTGGAATGGGGATTTGCGGAAAGTTGTCGGGTTTTTTGATGGCGTAAGCCGTCGGGTTGTAAGGGATGTCCGTCAGGTCACAGACAATTGAAACGGGCGGGTCCTCTTTTTTACATTGGGCGAGCATGGCAATGGCGACCAACACTGCTACTGCGAGGAGGGGTTTGATGCCGGTTTTTATTGTGGAAGCGTTCATTTCGATTTATTTCAAAACGGTGGCATTCTTAAAGTTGCTCATCATCTTTTGCCCCAGCGCGATGTTGGAAGCATCGTGAGAGGTAAGCTGATTGCTCAATATGGTGAGATCGAGCAATTGACCGTCGAAAGTAAACATTTTTTTCAAATCGAACTCGACCACGAGCGCACCTGTGCCCGACACCGGAATCGATCCGTTGATCGTGGCTACGTTGTACACCGGATCGGAGCCGCAGTGGTAGAAGATATTGGTTTCGGTGGTGTCGTTGCCGTCCAGGTCCACTTCGCCCTGGATTTTGGTGAAAATATAGCTTTGCCAACCGGACCAATATTCGGATTCGACATAGAGCGGGTGGTCGGTCGGGAACTCCGAAGGACTTTTCGCATTCAGGTCGGCTTTGACGCCGTAGCCCAGTTTAATGCCTGTGTAATTGCCATCCGGCACCGTGAATTTATAAGTGACTTCCACCGATTTGTCGTCCGGTGTGAGATCGGGTGTGAAATTCACCCACTCGATGTCGGAGAGTTTCACTTCGGTAGCTCCGTTTACCAGAGCGATATCCGACAGGTAAGTATTGAACTTGTCGAACAAGATGACCTGGTCGCCGTAGGGGTAGTTTTTGTATTTTTCCAACAGATCGCCGTCGTACGTGGCTCTGAACGTCAGTGTAAAATTGTCCGTCTGCGGCGTGACCGGATCGTCGTCTTCGCAGGCGGAGAAAGAGATGGCTGCAAGCAGCAATAAGAGCAGTGCGTAATTTTTCATGGATGTGTGTTTATAGATTTGAGACGTAGGATGCAGGACCTTGGACATTTGACTGATCAGGCGTTGGGCTTTAAACGCGAAATATCATTCAAGTCTCGCATAACCAACGCCAAATATCACAAAATCACATAGTCCAATGTCTATAATCACGTTGTCCAATGTCCAACGTCAAGCAATCCAATGTCGCAAATTTACTGTGAAACGCTGAACACGCCCGGCAAGTTGGCGACAATCCGGGTTTTCCATGCGGGAATGTCGCCGGTTGTCCAATCTATGCCGTCGAATAACATTTTGTAATCGATGCCTAATTTGAGGCGGAAATCATAGCCGCCCGACGGATGGACATAATTGCCCGTTTTTTCGATAAAAAAATCGGGCAAATCGGCCTCCGTAAAAGCCAGCGTATCGGGTTTGGTCGCCTGCATCGAATCGCGCACGACCACCGCCTGCAGAAATACATAACCGGTCGAAGGCCCGTACCACAGGCTGTCGCCCTGGATGCGCAGCGGACTACCCGAAGGCGCGAGACGCGGAATGACGCGTTGGGCGTCGTCCGACAAACCGAGTCGCATACGCACTTGCTCGAAATTGCCGGCAGGCCGGAAATCACCGACCGGGTTGTCTACCGGTGTGCGGCGAATGAGCAAAAAATCGTCGGTGAATGCTTCCTTGAGCGTATCGGTGCCCGACGGGGCGTAGGTCTGGAGTTGCACCGTGTCGCTTACGGTAATTATCCCACCGTTTTGAAACAATTGAATTTCAGAGAGATAGAAGGAGACACTTTTGATCCGGAATATTTGCCCCGTGCTGTTCTCATACAATGCATCGGGGATGTATTGCACCGAATCGCTGCCGTAGCGGTGCAGGGCTTCGATGACCAGCAAAGGATATTCGCAGCAACAGTCCTTGTCGGCGGAGGCATCGAAGTTGGTGGCCTCTATATCGAGACAGCCATCCTGGGGTTCGAAGCAACTGCTCAGGCACAGCGCCAGGATGAGAAATTTGAAAATTGAAGTCCAGGGTCGCAAATCGTAAATCGTAAATCGTAAATCGTAAATCGTAAATCAAATTTCTTTCATCATCTGTTTGATGATCTGCTTCACTTGTGAGGAGAATTCTTTTTCCATGATCCAGTGCCCGTAGTTTTTTTCTTTTTTCAACACCTCTTTTACGGGCTGGCCGGCGTATTTTCCAAAGTTAAATACGACCGTTCCGTCGGCTTGCACTTTGAGTTTTTGGGTGGCGTCGAGGAAATTGAGGTCGTTGGTAAAATCGTGCAGCACCTGGATGTCGTTTTGGATCGGCGCCGGCACAATATTGCCTTCTTCATCCATCAGGTCTTTCCCTTCATACACGCTGATCTGCCCTTTGAACACGTCGATCGTTGCGCGCACGTCGGCCAGCGCGTCGTGGGCGTCTTCGAGTTCTTTCTGACAATAAAAACGGTACGCCGCTTTCAGTGTGCGCGGCTCCATTTTATAGAAGATACGCTGAACGTCGATCAAACGCCGCTTCGAGATGTCGAATTCCATGCCTACCCGGGAAAACTCTTCCATCAGCATGGGCACGTCGAAGCGGTTGGAGTTGTAACCCGCGAGGTCGGAGGCGCCGATAAAATCCCATATTTTCTGGGCAACCTGGGCAAAAACGGGTTTGTTGGCCAGGTCTTTCGGCGTGATGCCGTGCACTGCCATCGATTCTTCCGAAATGGGGATTCCAGGGTTGATCAGCATACTCAGTTCCGACGGCGGCTGGCCGTTTTTGTGAAGTTTCACCAGCGCAATTTGCAAAATACGGTCGCGGATAACATTGAGACCGGTGGTCTCCACGTCAAAAAAAACAATGTCGCGGGTGAGGTTGATCCGGATGTCGTCCATGTTAAGTAGCAGTTTAGAGTGGCAGTTGGCAGTGGGCAGTGGCAGTGGGCAGTGGCAGTTGGCAGTAGCAGTTGGCAGTTGGCAGTTGGCAGTTGGCAGTGGGCAGTGGGCAGTGGCAGTTGGCAGTAGCAGGATCGTGTTGACTGCTACTGCCACTGCCAACTGCTACTTTCTATTGTCCAGCAGGTTATCGTCCAGCAGGCCTTCGCGTTTGGCGGTTTCACCCGGCCCGTGCAGTTGTACCGGCTTCTGGATTTTGCGCCGCAACCGGATGTTGAGCATTTCCACAAAAAGCGAGAAAAAAATGGCAAAATACAGGTAACCTTTCGGGACTTCGGCTTCCAGCAAGTGGCCGCTGTGCGCGGCTTCGGCTACGAGTGAAAAACCGATGAGGATCAGGAACGACAAACCGAGCATCTGCACGGTGGGGTGATCGTTCACAAATTTGCTCACAGGGCCGGAGAAAATCATCATCACCAGCACCGATACCACCACTGCGATGATCATGATAATCAGATTGTTCGACAAACCCACCGCTGTCAGGATGGAGTCGAACGAAAATACGATGTTGATGAGTGCGATTTGCAGAATCGCCTGGTTGAGTGCAGTTGCGCCTTTTTTCACCTGCGGGTCGTCGCTCGCCTGCGGCGATTCCAATTTGTGGTGTATCTCTGTGGTGGCTTTCCACAGCAAAAACAAGCCGCCTACCAGCAAAATAACCCCCTGACCCGTCAGGCCGGCGTGTTCGCCATTATGTGTTTCATCCCAGTTGGAAATAAAATCGAGCTGCACGAGCACTTTGTTGAGCGACATCACCCAGGTGATACCGAACAAAAGGATGATGCGCAGCAGCATTGCCAATACAAGGCCGATGTTGCGGGCTTTGGGCTGCTCGTGTGCGGGGAGTTTGCCGGAGATGATGGACAGAAAAATAATGTTGTCCACTCCCAATACGATTTCGAGAAATGTCAGTGTCAGCAAACTGATCCATACCTCGCCGGAGCTAAAGTCGGGCATCGCAAATAATAACATAAGGGCTCAAAGATTTCTGGTGTGAAGTTTTGATTTCAACTTTCCGAAAGTTTGAAACTTTCGGAAAGTTATTGAGTCGTTTTTGAATCGCGGGGCAAGATTACGGCTTTCCGTCAACTCCGGCGAAAGGTTGAACCGAGGAATGATAAATTACCGAAAGGTTTGCGGGGCGACAATTGGCGACATTCTGTGTTAAGTTTATGCCATGAACCCCTGAAGCGGCATAGATTTGCAGAAAATAATCATACCCGTCATGCAAAAACAGACACTGCTTTTTATCCTTTTTCTCGCTGCCACAGCCGTTCAGGCTCAGGACTCCGCAAAAAAATACGTCCTGATCGAGCATTTTACCAATTCGAACTGCTCCGTTTGCGGCACCCGGAACCCGGCGTTTTACACGCTCATCAACCAATACCCCGACGACATTCACCACATTTCCATCCATCCGCCGATCCCGTACAGCACTTGCGCACTCTACCAGGCCAATACGACAGAGAATAATGCCCGCGCTAACTATTACGGCATATTCGGCACACCGAGTATTGCCATCAACGGCGAACTGCAACCGCTCAGCAGCCCGCTCCTTACAGCAACCACTTTGCAGGGGTACCTCGGCCAAACCAGCCCGATCCGGGTTCAGGTGAGCGAATCGGGCACCGGCAATACGCGCGAAGCCACCGTAAAAGTCCACTCGCTCGATCCGCCGCCCGGCAGCAATTACAAATTCTACGCTGCCCTCGTGGAACGCACCGTGAACTACCAGGGCACCAACAGCGAAACGGTCCACCACGATGTTTTCCGCGATATGATCACCAATATCAACGGCGAGGATTTCACGCCTGCCTCCGCCGGCGATTTCACCGAGTTCAATTTCAACTACACGATCAGTTCAGGTTGGGATGCCAACGAAATTTACCTGCTCGCCTGGGTGCAAAAACCCTCCAACAAAGAGGTGTTGAACAGCGGCACCAAATTCGATCCGACTCCAACGGCCACCAAAGAGGCCGCTCCGCAGACGATTCATCTCCAACCCAATCCGGTGACGGACCTTGCGATTGCCCGCATCGGCGACGATACAGCCGAACAGGTCGAAGTCTTTGCCATCAACGGGCAACGAATCTCTGTCGCGTTTGAAAACCAGGGCATTGGGACGGTCAGCGTTCCGGCTGCAAACCTCGCGCCGGGTATTTACATCGTAAAAATCACAGGCGAAAACGGGGTTTATGTCGCGAAAATGGTAAAAAACTAAGGATTTACGATTTACGATTTACGATTTACGATTTACGATTTGCGATTTTTTGATCCGGGAGCATTTTCTTTTTCGCGGGAGGTCTTGATGGATTTACGATTTTAGATTTACGATTTACGATTTTTTGATCCGGGGGCGTTCTCTTTTTCGCGGGAGGTCTTGATGGATGCTACCGTTATGGCAACGAGTTCGTCCGCTTCTTTGTACAATGGAACAACGTCAGGTCTCAATTCCGCTGACAGAGCAACTACGAACTCCAGCCAAAACATGGACTCGTCCAGTTCCTCCTCAACGATTTTCAGCTTATTGATAAAATCAGGGGTTGATTTGCCTCTACAGGCGGCGCGGTAATTGGCTGCGGCAGCCGGGGCGCAGCGAACCAATTGATTTCGCACTGCTTTAAACTCCTGTTCCCGAGGAAACTTACGGGTAAACAGCACAACTGCTATCGCCCAATCTTTAAGTCGTTTTTTCAGTTCATCTTCGGTCATAACATTGATATTTAAAACTGATCATTATCGTTTAAAATATTAACAATCAATCCCTTAACCCCCAAATCGTAAATCGTAAATCCCAAATCGTAAATCCATTCATCCCATTTTCACAATCTGCGTCGGCGCCATCATTTCATTCCGCACCGCCACCTGGCGCAGGGTGTTTTTGGCTACTTCCAGAAATGCTGCCGACACGATGCTGTCCTGCTGCAAAACAGCGGGCATACCCGTGTCGCCGCCTTCGCGGATACTTTGCACGAGCGGTATCTGGCCGAGCAGCACGGAATTGCTTTCTTTCGCCAGCTTCTTGCCGGCGCCCTGACCGAAGATAAAGTATTTGTTTTCAGGCAATTCAGCCGGGGTAAACCAGGCCATGTTCTCCACCACGCCGAGGATCGGCACGTTGATCTGCGGCAGCAAAAACATGTTCATGGCTTTTATCGCATCGGCGTGCGCCACTTCCTGCGGCGTGGTGACGAGTACTACGCCGGTCACAGGCACGGTCTGCACGAGCGTGAGTTGTACGTCACCGGTGCCGGGCGGCAGGTCGACGACGAGATAATCGAGCGTATCCCAGAGCACGTCGTTGAAAAACTGTTTGATAATGGCCGCCAGCCGCGGGCCACGCAGCACCACCGCCTGGTCGGGTTCGATGATGTTGCCGATGCTGATCACCGGCATGCCGTACGCTTCGAGCGGTACCATCTTGGTGGTGCCGGTCACGTCCCGCACTTTCGGGCGTTGCCCCACCAGACCGAGCATCGTCGGGATGCTGGGGCCGTACACGTCGGCATCCATGAGGCCGACGCGGGCGCCCAGTTGGTGCAGGCCCAGTGCGAGGTTGACGGCGACGGTGCTTTTGCCCACGCCGCCTTTGCCGGAAGCCACGGCGATGATGTTTTTGATGTGCGGCACAATGCTCGTGCTTTCCTGGCTGCCGGGCGTACGCATCATGAAATGTACGTTCACATGCGCGTTGGGGTAAACCTCCGCGATAGCGCCCATGCAGGCGAAGTTGAGTTCGGCCTTGCCCTGCATTTGCAAGGAGGGCACAGCGAGTTTAAAATTGATGCTATCGCCTTCTATTTCAAGGTCTTGTATCATACCCGCCTCTATGATGTCGCGCCCGGTTTGCGGGTCGCGCACCTGGCGGAGGGCTTGCAGAATTTTGTCTTTGTCCATAGTTGGTCGGTAAAAAATAATTGAACACGGCGGCTGAAACAGGATTGTAAGAGGTTGGTTCGTAAAAATAAAAACGAGGATGTCCAGCAAGTTGTTTTTAGACAGGATTTACAAGATTTACAGGATGTAAACTATTGATTTTCAATAAAATAAAATCCTGTAAACCTTGTAAATCCTGTCAAATATTTAACTTGTCCGGCAAATCACGGATTAAAGGAAAAAGCCACCGTTTTCACCCGTCGCGTTTCCATTCCGTCATCGGTCGTTTCCGTTAAAATCATCCCTTGCGCTTCCGGTATTTCAAAAACAGCCTGCATATCACGGATGCGTGCCGAAGGTATGCCATTGGATTTAAATAAACTCATCACGTCATTCAAAGTCATTTTTGAAATGGGTTCTTTCAGTATGGCAACCAACCGGTCCCGGTGTTGAACACGCGCCGCATTCGTTTGAAAATCAGGGTTTTCCAACAAGTTTTCAAGACCCAGCACGGCACAAAGTTGGCGAAACTGCCGCTCGGTACCCACCGCCAGCAGGATCGGCTGCCCGTCGGAACAGGTAAAAATATCGCCATACGGCGCGATGTTGGGGTGTTGCGTTCCCATACGTTGGGGAATGTGACCGGCCATCAGCCAGTTGGTGGCCTGGTTGGCCAGCGATGCCAGCGCCGATTCGAGGAGCGAAGTGGTTACGGTGCTGCCTTCGCCGGTTCGTTCGCGGTGCAACAGGGCAAGTAAGATGGCTTCTTTCAATTGGTGCGCCGCCAGGATATCGATCAGCGCAACGGGCATTTTTACCGGCAGCCGGCCGGGTTCGCCGGTCATGTAGAGAAAACCCGCTTCGGCCTGCAACACCACATCGAAAGCAGGGCTTTCGTCCTCCGGATCGGCGAAGGAATTGAGTTGGGCGTAAATGAGCCGTTGATTTTGAGCGCGCAGACTATCCGCATCCACGCCCAGCCGCCGGGCGGAAGAGGGTTTGTAGTTGGAAATGACCACATCGGCTGCGCGGGCGTATTGGAGGGCGATTTGAAGGTCATTAGCATCATTCAGATCGAGGAACAAGTGTTTTTTACCCCAATTCACACTTGCCCAATAGGCCGAAACGGGCGAGTCCGTAGCTTCGGAAGGCAATTTCCATCCGCGCGTCACGTCGCCGCCGGTCGTTTTGTTTTCGATCTTGACGACTTCGGCGCCGAGTTCCGCGAAGAACATCCCGACGGCGGGACCTGCCAGCACGCTTGCAAATTCGACGATGTTAAGGCCGGAAAAGAATTTATCTTGCTGCATCTTTTGGTGTCCGTAAAGTTTTGCTCCATGAAAATATTCAATACTGCTCAAATCCGCGCCTGGGATGCATATACCATTGAGAACGAACCGGTTGCTTCGATAGAACTGATGAACCGGGCAGCGAAGGTTTTTACCGATTGGTTCGTTTCCGTTTACAGGGATACGCAACGGCTGGTCGTCATTTTTGCCGGCACGGGCAACAACGGCGGCGACGGCTTAGTCGTGGCCCGATTGCTGCACTGGCAAATGTACGCTGTAAAAATATGCGTATGCGACTTCGGCGGTCAAAGATCGGCGGATTTTCAGGCGCAATTGAACGCCCTTCAAAAAGACATGGAAGTCATTTATTTGAATGACCCGAATGACCTGAATGACATTAATTACCCTAATAATACCCTTTTTGTGGACGCACTTTTCGGTTCCGGCCTGAGCCGCCCGCTCGAAGGTGTCTGGAAACGGGTGATCGACCTGCTGAATGGCTTACCGAATGAAATCGTTTCAATAGATTTGCCCAGCGGCTTGTTTGCCGACCGGCATACGTCCGGCGAGGCGGTCGTTCACGCCACCCGGACCTTCGGTTTTGAAACGCCCAAACGCGCTTTCTTTTTCCCTGAAAACGCACAGCGTGTGGGCCAATGGGACTTTGGTTCCATCGGTTTGCACCTCGATTTTTATACAAAAACCGAAACGCCGTTCCATTATCTGACCGGGAATCAGGCAGCCATGTTGGTGCGCCCGCGCACAAAATTCTCGCACAAAGGCACTTACGGTCATGCGCTGCTGATCGCGGGCAGTTACGGCAAGATGGGTGCAGCAATACTGGCGGCGAAGGCTTGTCTGCGGGCGGGCGCCGGGCTGCTCACCGTTCATGCACCGTGCTGCGGCAATCTGGCGCTGCAATCCGCCGTACCGGAAGCCATGTTCAGCGCCGGGAAAAGGGCAAAAATCTGGACGGAAACGCCTGATACATCGCCCTATTCCGCCATTGGCGTGGGTTGCGGCATCGGGCAGGCAGACGAAACGGCATTGGCACTGGAAAATCTGCTCCAATCGCTTGCTGCGTTCCCTGCAAGCGGTCTGGTACTCGATGCCGATGCGCTCAACCTGCTGGCCGGCAACCCCGATTGGTGGCGGCACGTGCCGCACAACAGCATACTCACCCCACACCCCAAGGAGTTCGAGCGATTGTTCGGCAAAAGTGCCAATGACTTTGAACGCAATGATTTACAGCGCCTTAAAGCGCAGGAGCACGGCGTTTTTATCATCCTGAAAGGCGCACATACGGCCATCGCCGGCCCCGACGGCTCCTGCTGGTTCAACTCGACCGGCAATCCCGGCATGGCAACCGGCGGCGCCGGCGACGTACTCACGGGCATCCTGACCGGCTTGCTGGCACAAGGGTACTCCCCCCGCGACGCAGCCCTGCTGGGCGTATTTTTGCACGGACTTGCAGGAGATTGGGCGGCAAAAGAACTGGGGCAGGAGGCATTGACGGCAGGGGATTTGACGGCGTTTATGGGAAAAGCATGGCTCGCCACTGAAATGCGCTAAGTCCACGGATCACAAATTATTTCAACACAGAGGCACAGAGCGCACAGCGTTTTATTTCTCAGTAAACCAGTTTTTTATTCCTCTGTGCCTCTGTGTTGAAGTAATTAACGCAAGTTGTGACCTTACCACATACTCATCACCCCCCTGCCCCCCTCAAGGGGGGACTTGAACGCGGCTACGCCGCTCAAACGCCGCGTTTGCGGAGCGTAGCGAAGCAGGTAAAAGTGATTTTGGTTTGAACCTCCCTATTCCTCGCTCAAACGACGCGTTTGCGGAGCACAGCGAAGCAGAAGTCCCCCCTTGAGGGGGGCAGGGGGGTGATGAGTATGTGGTAGGTCACAACTTGCGTTAATTATCACGGTCTTAATCCGGCACGAAACGGATCGAAAGCGAGTTGACGCAATGGCGGGTATTTTTTGCCGTCATACGTTCGCCGTCGAAAACGTGCCCGAGGTGGCCGCCGCAGTTGGCGCATACGATCTCTACCCGCTTCATGCCGAATGAATGGTCGGTATGGCGAATAATAGCGCCCGGGATTTCGTCGTCGAACGAAGGCCAGCCGCAGCCGCTGTCGAACTTGTCGGAGGAGCGATAAAGCGGTGTATTGCAACGCCTGCAAATGAAGGTGCCCGCCGCTTTGTGGTTCCAATATTCGCCGGTAAAAGCGCGCTCGGTGCCTTTTTTCGCAATGACGTTTTCTTCTTCAGGCGTCAGGGTGTTCCAGTTCTGGCTGTTGTTTTCCATGAATTCGTTTTCGCATTAAAACACAAATTCGCAAAAAAGTTGTCTCAAATGGCGCTCGATGCGGTAAAATTGTCGCCGGGCCAACCTTTTATGCCAGCAAGCCCAGCATTTTGGCCTTTTGGATGGCTTGTGTGCGGCGCTGCGCATCGAGTTTGGAAAACACGTTGGAGGTATGGGTTTTTATCGTGTTGAGCGATACAAAAAGACGGTCGGCAATTTCCTGGTTGCTCAAACCCTGCGCCATCAATTCCAGCACTTCCAATTCGCGCGGCGTGATGCCCAGGTTTTCCAATACTGCTTCTTTCGAACTTGAAATTGTCTTTTCTGATGGCGGTTCGACGACGGGTTCCCTGCGTGTCAGTTTTCTGCCCGCCCATATTCCAACCACTGTAAACAAAAGCGCCACCAAACCGATGTACCATTCTACGGCATGTTCCAGTATCACAAGCCGGTACTGGAAAAACTGTAACGCAGCCAGCAGCAGCCCCAAAGCGAGTCCGTAAAGGAGGATGCTCCCCCAGTTGATCCGGTGTTTGCTGCCCTTCTCAGGTTCCGGACGGGTTGTTTTTCGCTGACCGTTTTTCAACTTGATGAATTTTAAGGCAAAAATGAGAAAAGTCACCCTGAATCACAGGATGACTTTTCTATTTACCCACTTTGCAAAGTCGGTCACTCAAGGCTTCAACACCACTAATCTTTTCGTACCGATAATATTTCCTTTGCCGTCGGAAAGGCTGTACAGGTAGGCGCCTTTGGCAAAATCATCCAGTTCGAGATAGATCACCTTGTTGCCGTTCAGTGCATAATCGCCTTTCCAGACGACTTTGCCGACGAAATTGTATATTTTAAGCGTGTAATTGTCGCGGGGGAGATTGGAACAGGTGAAATTGACGTATTCCACGGCCGGGTTGGGGTGCGCCTGAATGTTGGCGCTACCTGGAGAGCCGTCGCCGTCCGGTTCGGAAGCGTCGGAAAGCCCGTTGTTTTTATAACGCACCGCTTCCACTGTGGAGAGGTCGTTGCTCATGGTAGCGATCGCAATCTCTTCTTTTTCCGTGCCGCTGTAAAATCGAAAGGTAACCGTGGTGTCCGTACCAAGAAAATCGCTGAATCCGCCGCCGCCAAGTTGAGAAATATCAACCCAGCCAAGAAACCCGAGATAAACATCCAGATTGGTAGTCGTGTATTCGGTTCTTTTTTGGCGCAGCACCGGGTATGAGCCTCCCGGAATCTGGCACGTGCCCCATCCATCCACCACTTCGAGCCTTTGGGTGTTCAGCCGGACCCGAATCGAATCGGGCGTAAACGGGGCACCCTGGAACAGGCTGTCCGGCAGTTGTTCGGTAGAAAAGGGCAGGGAGAGGTTCGTCGTCTGCTGCGTGATGTCGAAGAAATTGAGCGGCGAAGACCGTTCGACCACAACGGGGCTGAATTTTGCCAGCACATTCAGGCCCAAACCTGCCGGGTCGCCACCCGAATAACCCATTGCTTCAAACTTGTTCGCTGTCACGTTGAAATACGTTTCTCCGGTCTGGTTAATGACAACAAGATCGGCGCCGGGGAAACTATTGACGTTCATGCCTGCGCTGGCGGGGCGAAACACCGTTTCTGTAGTTTGGGAGATCTGCATGGTGGAAAAATCCCACAATTGATTGCCGCCCGGGGGGGTAGCCGCGTTGATGTTGACCGGATCATTGTCGATCACGTACATCAGGGTGTCACCTGCAACAGGGAAAGTGGCAGAAGTAACGGTAATTTGGGCGGAAGCGCCGAAGCACAAAGCGGAAAAAGCTGCCAGTAACATTCGTCTCATCGGATTGTTTGATAAACTAATAAGGAGGTGATTAAACATGATAAAGTTTCGCTCGTATGTAAATTTTGACTGGTCCGCAAGGCTGCTCCAAAGGTACGCGGCTTTTTTGTGAAAAAGGCAAGCGGGTTTGTATCTTGCTTTCAGTTTTTTGCAGAAACGTCATAATGCTTGCAATTCCACTAATTTTCGATAGACTTTTCCTTCCTTCATCAATGCTTCGTGTGTACCCTGCTCCACAATACGTCCGTGGTCGAGCACAATGATGTTATCGGCGTGTTGCACGGTGCTGAGGCGGTGAGCGATCACGAGGGCGGTCCGGTTTTGCAGAAGCGTTTCCAGCGCCGCCTGCACGAGTTTCTCAGACTCGGAATCCAGCGCCGACGTTGCCTCGTCGAGGATCAAAATCGGCGGATTTTTTAATAAAGCCCGGGCAATGGTAAGTCGCTGGCGCTGACCGCCACTGAGTTTGCTGCCCCGGTCGCCGATGTTGGCATCGTAACCTTCGGGCAGGAACTGCACAAATTCGTGGGCATTGGCGGCTTTCGATGCTGCCAAAAGTTCCGCTTCGGTTGCCGTTTCGCTGCTGAAAATGATGTTGTTGCGCACGGTATCGTTGAACAAAATCGCTTCCTGGCTTACAATCCCCATCAGTGCCCGCAGGTCGTGTACGCGCAACCGGCGGATGTCTTTCCCGTCGATCAGGATTTGCCCCTCCGTCACGTCATAAAAACGGGGCAACAGGTCGGCGATGGTGCTTTTGCCGGCGCCCGAAGCGCCCACCAGCGCAACCATTTTGCCACGCGGTATGGTCAGGTTGATGTGATCGAGGGTCGCCGATTCGGCATTCTGGTATCGAAATGAGACGTTCCGGAATTCAATTTTATCTTCAAAACGCGTGATCGGCACCGCCTCGTCGTCGTCGCGGATAGAGACGGGGGCGTTCAGCACGGCTTCCACGCGTTCCAGTGCGCCCATCCCTTTCCGGATGCTGTAAGAGGCGCTGCTGAGTTGTTTGGCCGGTTCGATGATGTTGTAAAATGCGTAGAGGAAGGTAATAAAAGTAGCGGCGGACATTTCACCGGCAAACACCTGCTTGGCGCCAAACCAGAGCAAGACCGACACGGCAGCGATACCCAAAAACTCGGAAAGGGGGGATGCCAGGTCTTTGCGGCGGTTGAGCCCGGTGAGGGTGCGCACATATCGCGCCGTTTCCCGGCTGAAACGCTGCTGCTGCCAGCGTTCGGCGTTGAAACCCTTGATGATGCGCAGCCCGCCGAGCGTTTCTTCCACCAATGCGCCGATTACGCCGAGACTGTTTTGCACCTCGCCCGATTGCCGCCGCAGCGAGCGCCCGATACCGCCGATTATCAGGCCGGAAAACAGCATCAGCCCGAATACAAAAATCAGTAACTGGGGCGACACGAAAATCATAAAAGCCAGGCTGCCGATGATGACGATCGGCTCGCGGGCGACGGACTCCACCACCCCGACGATACTCCATTCCACTTCCTGCACGTCGGCGGTGATGCGGCTCATCATATCGCCTTTTCTTTCTTCGGAAAAATACGAGAGCGGCAGATCGAGGATTTTGCCCAGCAGTTTCAACCGGAGATCGCGCACGATGCCGTTCCGGACGGGCGCCAGAAAATAAAGTGAAAGGTAACGGAACAGGTTTTTTCCAAAAAAAGTAAGCACTAAAAAAGCGCAGACGATCAGCAGGGCTTTTTCCTGCCCTTGTTGCTGGATCAGACCGGCGAAAAAGCCGTTGAGTTTTTGTTCGATTCCGTGAATTCCGTCGGCCCTTACAAGCGGCTGTTCTTTTTTCAATTCATCCGGATTGAATAAAATCTGCAAAAACGGCTGCAATACCGGGATGCTGACGATCATAAAAAGAGACATCAGCAGGTTGCAGAGGACGGCAAAGAGGAGGAGTTTTTTATATGGCGCGTAGTAGCGAAGGAGTCGGAGCATGGGTGTGACAGGGGAATGAATTTATTGGGCGGCGCNNCCGCCCAATAAATTCATTTACAGTTATTTAACTCGACAGTGAGCATTTCAATTATTGTCACGCTTTAGACGGCTTGGGTAGTTCCTGCCAAAGATGGCGTTTCGATTGATTTCGCATCTGTTTTCACTATATGCGTTGTCAGCAATTCATTTGTCAACAGAAGGGAAAAATACCAGACGTTGATGTTTTCATTAAGTGCAACGTAGTCTTTTTCTGATAAGAGCCAATCTATTTCCTCCCTGAATTCATCCTTAACAGGCAGGGTTATCTGACGAATAAACTCCCGCTCTTGCCATGTCCTGATAGCAGATTCAATATCTGGCGCCAAAACCTGTTCGGCGGATTCATTGCCGTTGTAATGTGTGACAAATGTATAAAGTGTGTGCATCAGACTAATTCGGTTCGTATTCCAAATCTGGGTTTAATGCATTTTGTCCGATACTACAGTTGTTTGTCCCGATTGTAGCAGAGGTTCCTGCTCACCGGATGTTTTAATGATATGCACCTCCATCCGGTTACGCCCTGAAAAGAAAAACAAGTGCCACACATTGGGGCGTCCGTCTATTGGAGCAGGTGGAAACTCACTTATGTCGTTATCAAAAGCCTTGCGAAAAGCAAGGCCATCCAAATGTTCAATTTCAGGATCATTGGCTGTTCTTTCCGCCCATATATATGTCGCTTCCATCACATTTGAAGCAGCAACCTGTTCAATGTAGGTGCCGCCACGATAATACAAAATGAATGTGTAGGTCATATCAGTATCATACTTTACACGGCTTGCGCAGTTCCTGCAAAAGACGGTGTTTCAATTGACTTCGCATCGGTTTTAACCACATTGACCAACATAAAATTTTTACCTGAGCCGACAGAAAACCCCCAAACATTTGGTGTATTTTGTAGCGCCACAGGCGGTAAATCTTCAATATCCTCATTAACACTTTTTGAAAACTTAATCGTGTCCAAATCCTGAATATCCTCCCATTTAATAATTTCACCTGCCCAAATACGGCAGGCTTGCAGGACATTCCCTGCAACTACCTGTCGAACATATATTCCTCCTTTGTGATTGGCAATGAATGTGTAAGCAGCCATAGTCAGTTGCCTTTATGTTTTTTATGAGTGATTTTCTCCCTTCCAGTTTTTTTTCTTTTTCCAGTGTTCCAATTGCTTTTTCAGTTTGCCTAATGCTTTCACATCATCTTTTGATTTATTAGTCTTACTGAAAAGTTGGTCATATTCCTGTTTGGCTTTTTCGAATTGCTCTTCTGCACTTTTCCTCGAATCCGGATTCGAGTGTCTCCCATTCCTCCCGGATGACTTTTCCATGTTCACACTGTCTTTTTGCGTCTGCTGCACATAATTGTATGTCAGATAACACAGCAAACTCAAGGAAGCAGCGATGAGCACCGGCAGCAGTTGTCCGCCCGAATTGGATTGAGGTATGGAAGTGTTCAGCGTGTTTTCCATGGCTCGATTATGAAAAAATATGTGCAAAAATATCACATTTCGGCGAAAACTGCATGTAATTTACGTTCAGTCCAACCCCACCGCCTTATCCGCCAGTCTTTGATACCGGACCCGAAGTTCCGCGATCCAGAAACCCAGCCCGGTAAAACCGAGAATCGCCGGGTAAAAAACCATACGCATGGTGTTGTCCAGATCCTCGCTGCCGAACGCGGGGTTGCCCGTCGCGCCGGGGTGCAGACTGGCGAACATGCGCGGTACAATATAGAGCAGCGGCACTAATGAGGCGAAAGCGAAAATATTGTACACCGCAGCAAGGCGCGCCCCCTTTTCCGGCTCGTCGAACGAAGCGCGGAGGATGAAATAGGCGAGGTAAATGAGCAGCGCCACCGCAGTCATCAGTTGTTTGATGTCGTTGCTCCAGGCGGCGCCCCAGGCGTAGTGCGCCCATAGCATCCCGGTCACCAGCCCCATGCCGCCGAACAGCAGGCCCGTTTCGGCATACGCCGCGGCTTTGCGGTCAAAATCGGGCTTGGGGTTCATTAAAAACCGGACGCTGAACACCACGGAGGCAATGAACATAAACATCAGCGCAAACCACATCGGCACGTGAAAATAGGTGTTGCGGATGCTCTCGTAAATCACATTGCGGTATGGGAAGGTGAAATCTTTTTTTACATGGAGTTGGTTGACAGGGTCTTTGGTCCAGGTGGCAGGCTTGTCCGCCGTAGCCTCGGCGGAGGCGGGGGCAGTAGCAGTAGCGGGGGCAGAGGCAGGGGCAGTAGCAGTATCCGCCGTCGCCAAGGCTATGGCGGACAAGGCCGTATCCCGGGTGACTTCGACGGCGCCGGGGAGCAGCGAAACGCCGTCTGCCGGGTGGTCAATGATGGCATTGAGCATGACCGAAGGTGTGGGCCGCGGCAGATCATTTGGAATCAGGAACGTGGCTTCCAGCGCCGTATCGCTCAGCACCCGGAGGTTTTGCCCCAGAATGGCGTTCAGCGAATCGTATTCCAGCCAAACCCGGATCGCAGAGGCTTCGCTGCGGGTGTAAAAAGAGTTGTAACCGTGCACTTGCAGCGTCACGGTTTGTCCCGTCTTAGCCGTTTCGGGGCTGACGTGGGTGATGCCGGGTTTGAGCGGCACGAGCAGCCCGGCGGTGACTGCATACAGTACGAGGAGAACGGAGGTAATTTTCCACCACATATAATTTCAGGTTTCAGAGTTTCAAGGTTTCAGGGTTTCAGGGTTTCAAGGTTAACCACAACCTTGAAACCTTGAAACCCTGAAACCCTGAAACCCAATTTAATCTTTCCAGATGAACGGGAACAGCACAAAAGTCAGCGTAATCAAAATGGCATCGATGGCTAAGAGGTTGATAATGTCGCGTTTATAAGAGGTATCCTGGATCAGGCGAAGGGCGATCTGGGAGAGCCGCACCAGCGTGAGCAGGATGGGCAGGATGACCGGAAAACTCAAAATCGCCATGAGCGTCGCGCTGTTGTTGGCCTTCGCAGCAATGCTGGCGATAAACGTGAATGCGATGCTGAATCCCAAACTCCCCAACACCAGCACCAGTGCAAATAAACCCGTATCCTTGACCGGGTTACCCGCCACCACGCTGTAAACGCCAAAAGCCAGACTGCTCAATACCAACAACAATAAGGTGTTGTAAATTATTTTTGCTAATAATAACATAGCCGGATCGGCGATCTGGTAGTAATATAGCTGCCGCGCCCCGCTTTCCTGTACAAAACTTTTGACCACCGCATTGATACTGGCAAACAAGACGATGAGCCAAAATAACACATTCCACACGGGTGGCGTTACTTTTATGCTCGCAATATAGACCACGAATATCATGCTGAAGACGTACAACACGATGCCGCTGATGGCGTAGCGCTGGCGGAATTCGAGCAGGAACTCTTTGCGGAGCAGGATGAGGAAGATATTCAGGTTCATTATGCGGGGCAAAAGTAACAAGCGTCTCTTCTAAACTTTCCGAAAGTTTGCAACTTTCGGAAAGTTGGTCGGGTCGACGGGTATGAATTCCCCAAGTCGTACTATCTTTGCTGCCCCGAACGACCCGCCAATTATCAATCAAAAGCAGCCCATGAGTTGGTACAAACGACTGCGCGAAGGCATATCCACCGCCACCAAGTCGAAAAAAGACGTGCCGGAAGGCATCTGGTTTCAGTGTAAAAACTGCAAACAAACCAGCACCACCCGCGATCTCCACGACAATTATTACAAATGTCCTAAGTGCGACTATCACACTGCCATCGGTTCGGCTGAATATTTTGAAATATTATTCGACGACCCGGAGTACACAGTGCTGTTCGACAACCTGATATCCGTTGATTTCCTGAAATTTACGGACCTGAAACCGTACGACAGACGCCTCGAAGAAACGCGCAAAAAAACGGGCCTCAACGACGCGCTGGCCGTCGCCGAAGGCAAAGTGAACGGATGCCGGCTCGTGGTGGCCGCTATGGATTTTAAGTTTATCGGCGGATCGATGGGAGCGGTCGTAGGCGAAAAAATTTCCTTAGCCATCGACCGGGCGCTCGAAACCCGGTCGCCCCTGCTCATCATCTCCAAATCCGGCGGCGCGCGCATGATGGAAAGTGCCTTTTCTTTGATGCAAATGGCCAAAACCAGCGCCAAACTCACCCTGCTCGCCAAAGCGAAACTTCCTTACTTCTCCCTCATGACCGACCCGACAACGGGCGGCGTGACGGCTTCGTTCGCCATGCTGGGCGACATCAACTTAGCCGAACCGGGCGCGCTCATCGGCTTCGCCGGGCCTCGGGTTATCAGAGAAACCATCAAACGCGACCTGCCCGAGGGCTTCCAGACTGCCGAGTTTTTGATGGAAAGCGGTTTTGTGGATCTGGTGGTCAACCGGAAAGATTTAAAGGAGACGATGGGAGACCTGCTGGCGTTTTTTGACAAATCTATTATCCCTCAAAGTGCAGCGAAATCGTAAACGTCCGGCTCAACACCCGGTCCAGCACGTTGCTTTGTTCCAGTCCTTCGTTGAAGATCAGGATGTTGTTCAGTCCCTGGGAGATTTTCAGTTCGGGTGAAAAAATAAAGTACGGGAAGAAAAACTGAATGCCCGCGCCGTATTCCACCTGGAAATCGGAAGGCGCAATTTTTACGATACCTGCCGCCTGGCGGGTGCGCGAATCACTGGCCACGTCGAACGAGTATTTCACCCCTGCAATAATGAACACGCGGAAATCGTGATACGGCGCCGATTTGTAGCGCACGTGAAAGGGCATTTCCACCAGCACCGACTCGATGGGGCGCTGCAAAACGCGGTCGCCGGCATCCGGTGTGGTATAACGGATGGTGCGTTCGATGAACGATAACGTCGGAAGAAAACGAAGGTCAAAGTAGTCGCCGATTTTCAGGTTCGACACGATACCGAGGTTGAAACCCGGCCCGGTGACCGATTCGGCACGGGCAAACGAGTCGTTGAGGATAAATTCCTTCGATTGGTAAATCCTGAAATCACTCTGGTTGTACCCCAGCGTAATACCGAAATAGTAGTTTTTACCCTGAAAATCCTGGTAATTGATATTGCTGCCCTGGTTGAACTGGGCCGATGCAGAGGACAGTAGCAGTAGCAGTGGCAGTAGCAGTAGCAGTGGCAGTGGCAGTTTGCAGTGGCAGTTGGCAGTTGGCAGTTGGCAGGCAACGGCAAGTGGTTGACAGCCAGTAGTATCAGTGGCTGAGTGCCACTGCTTACTGCCACTGCTACTGTCATTGCTACTGCCTACTGTTTTGTTGCGGAGTAAATTGAGCATATTCCAAGCGTTAAGCGTTCGCATACCGGGTTCTGGTAACCAATTTTAGTTAAAATGTTCAGGAAATCGTCGCCTTCCGGGAAAGCCTGCACACTCTCGAAGAGATAGGTGTAGGCCCGGATGTCGCGGCTCGTTAAACGCCCGATCGCGGGCAAAACGTATTTGAAATAGGAATTGTAAAGTTGTTTGAAAGGGAAAATATGCGGCTTTGAAAATTCGAGGATCACCACGCGCCCGCCGGGTCGCAATACGCGCAGCATTTCGGTCAGCCCTTTTTCGAGGTTTTCATAATTCCGCACACCGAATGCTACGGTGACCGCGTCGAATGAATTATCGGCAAACCGCATCATTTCGCTGTCGCCGGTTTCGAGGCTTATCAGGTTTTCAAGTCCTTCATTTTTGATTTTCGCCCTGCCCAGGTCGAGCATAAGGTTGGCGATGTCGATACCGACAATTTCCTTAGGCTTCAACATTTTTGCCGCCATGATCGCCACATCCGCCGTGCCGGTCGCCACGTCGAGGATCGATTGCGGCTGAGCCTTCAGGAGATAACCGAGGGCCTGTTTGCGCCAACGCACATCGATGCCCAGCGAGAGCACCCGGTTGAGCAAATCATACTTCGGAGCAATTTTGTCAAACATCCGCTCGACTTCGGCTTTTTTGCCTGCGCCGGAGCCATAAGGCGTGACGGATGTTTTGGTAATTTCGTCATTCACCATTTCGTTGCATCGTTTCGTCTATCGACCTTCATCGATAATTGGTGCAAAAGTAGAATTTCGGGTTGTATAGAAGGAGATATGTGTGGTTAACGTTTGAAAAACAAATTCTTTCCCCTCCGAACGAACCCGAATCAGGATATTTGCGCCTCTTTTTTAGCGTCATTGGAATGATTCCTGCCATTGACATTATTTGCAAAATCTTCAAATTGATTGTTGAATATGAAAATTAAACTGCTTGTCGTTTTCCTTTTGTCCGCTTTTATGCTGTCAGCCCAAGCGGATTCGTCGGCCATCCCGCCGCCTAAAACAAAAAAACCAAACAAATATGCTGTCCCCGACCCCATGCCTTTTGCGTCCACGATCACAGCCGGGGACTTGAAACCGCTGGTGGAAACGCTCGCCGGACCGGCTATGCAGGGCCGCGAAACGGGCGAAGAAGGCCAGCGCAAAGCCGCCGACTACATCGCCGCCCAATTCAAATCCCTCGGTTTGCCGGCGGTGGGTGACCGCAATTCCTATTTCCAGCAAATCGCATTGCAAAATGAAACCTGGACGGATATCGGCCTGAAAGTAGGCGAACAGGAATTCAAAAACCGGACGGACTTTTACGTTTTCCCTGCTTTCAACCCCGACAACCCGAAATTGGAATTGAAAGAAGTGGTCTTTGTCGGTTACGGCATCGAAGACCCCAAATACAATGACTACGGCGACGCCGACGTAAAGGGCAAAGCAGTCATTTTTTACGATGGCGAGCCGATGGGCGAAAACGGTAAATCGCTCATCACCGGCAGCGATTCCCGGTCTTCCTGGTCGCTCGACTGGAAGCGGAAAGTCCAGTTGGCAAAGAAAAAAGGAGCAGTTATGGTGTTTATTGTGGACACACAATTCGCTGAAAATCAGAAGTCGAACCGCAAACTCACCTCGACCTGGGGCTGGAAACCGGTCTCTGCCATGAACGATAAGCAGTCAACTGAACTGGTCAGCAACCTTTTTATATCACCTGCTGTGGCAGCGGCTATTTTGGGTAAAAAAGCCGAAAAAGCCGACGATGCCATCGCAGCCCTGAAAAGCGGCAAGGAGTTCAAGCCCGTGAAAGTCAAAACAAAAGTCGAGGTACGCCTCGATAAAGATATCAAAAAACTGCAAGGTTCCAATGTGATCGGTTTGATCGAAGGCACCGATCCGTATCTGAAAGATGAATACGTTTTCATCACAGCCCACTACGACCATTTGGGAATGCCTGACAGTGCGGTGATCTACCATGGCGCCGACGACAATGCCTCCGGCACATCCGGTGTGATCGAAATTGCGCGTGCATTTGCAGAGGCAAAGAAAAAAGGCATCGGCCCGAAACGCAGCGTCGTGTGTATGCTCGTCAGCGGCGAAGAAAAAGGGTTGCTGGGTTCGCGCTATTACGTTGAATATCCTGTATTCCCACTGATGTTCACCATTGTGGATATCAATATCGACATGATCGGTCGCATCGACGAGGCGCACAAAGGCAATCCCGATTATATCTATGTGATCGGGTCCGACCGCCTCAGCACCGACTTGCACAAGATCAACGAAGACATGAACGCGCGGTTCACCAAACTCGAACTCGACTACAAATACAACGCGCCTGACGACCCCAACCGCTTCTACGAACGCAGCGACCACTACAACTTCGCCGAGCGTGGAATTCCGGCTATTTTTTACTTCAACGGCACCCACGCCGATTACCACAAACCCACCGATACGGCAGACAAAATCGATTTCGATGCCCTGGCCAAACGCGCACAGCTCGCTTTTTGCACTGCCTGGGAAATTGCCAACCGCAACGGCCGGCTGAATGTCGACGTACCGCAGGAAAAGACGAAGAAGGATTGATTTTCAGACATTAAAAATGAAACATGAGTCATCCTGAATTTTCAACCCACGATTTTAATCGTGGGATATGCCACAAAGCGCAAGATTTCAAACCGTTTTAACGGTTTTTACAGGCTTGGTCAGGCGCTTGAAAACGGTTGAAACCGTTGATTTGCCGGTCTGCCCTGATCTCCCGCGATTGAGATCGTGGGTTGAAACCAAATCTCTCCGCTTTTTGCAAAAATTTGGGGTAACTCATGTTTATTGGCGGCCTGTGCTCGCTCATTTCAAAACATACCCCTGACCGAACTGCGTATGAATCAGTTTCGGTTCGAATCCTTTATCCACTTTATTGCGCAGGTAATTGACATACACCTCGATCACATTCGTGCCGGTATCGAAGTCCACATCCCATACTTTCCCGGCAATTTCGGTTTTGGATAAAACGCGACCGGGATTGCGAAGAAAAAATTCAAGCAGATCGAACTCGCGCGGTGTCAACAAAATCGCTTTCCCGCCCCGGTGGACAGTTTTAGCGTCGAGGTCTTGTTCCAGGTCGCCGAATTTCAATAAGTTTTCTGCACGGGCAGATACCGCAGGCCGGCGGGCCAGCGCTTTAACACGGGCAATGAATTCGCGGAATTCGAAGGGTTTGCTCAGATAATCGTCGGCGCCGGCTTCGAGGCCGGTCACCTTATCATCGGTATGGCCGAGTGCGGACAGCAGCAAAACGGGGGTTTTGAGATCGATCTCACGGAGCTTCCGGCAGATGTCGAGGCCGTTGATTCCGGGCATTATGATATCGGAAACAATGACATCGTAGTGGTTTTCACTGGCATAACGCAACCCGGTAACGCCATCGGTAGCGGCGTCCACCGTCCAGTTCTGTTCCTCCAAACCCTGCTGGAGCGACCGGATGGTTTTGAGTTCGTCTTCGATCAGGAGGATACGCACGGGACAAATATAGAGGAAAAACAAAAACCCGCGCCCGGAATCATTTCCGAACGCGGGTTGGAGATATGCTTTAAAAAGTCATTAAGTGTCATTAAAAGGTCTTTGGGGTCATTTTCACAAATCCGTAGAAACATCTAAACAAGGGTTCACGAATTGGAAAAATAACTTTTAATGACTCCTGATGACGTAGAATGACTGATGTGGATTTACGCGAGCAACGCTTCGATTTTATCCTGCAGTACTTTTTTAGGTTGCGTACCGACGAGTTTATCTTTCAATTCACCGTTCTTAAAAATCAGGAAAGTCGGAATACCGCGCACATTATACTGGAGCGGTACATCCTGGTTGTTGTCCACGTTGAGTTTACCGACTAATGCGCGGTCTTTGTATTCATCGGCCAGTTGCTCCACGATGGGGCCCATCGCCAAACACGGTTGACACCATTCAGCCCAAAGGTCTACCACCGTTACTTTACCACTATCGAGTACATCCGATTTGAAATTCGCATCCGTGAATTCGTATGCCATTTTGAAGAAAAATTTATTTGAGTGAAAATTGCAAGTTTGAATAATCAGTGTTGAAACACCTTATAGACACGTTTGGTTGCAAAGGTAACGCAAACGGTCATGAAGGCCGCCCGATTTTACCGGAATTGTCCGGATGAAAACATTTCAGAGCCAGTTTTGCAGTTGTTCGATAAAATGGAGGAACAACGCCGGTTTCAAAAGAAGCGGAAAAAAGAACCCGAACACCGCCCCGAAAAAGTGCGCCGTGTGGTCGATGTTGTCGCCGCCTTGCCGCGCCGCATACGAACTGTACCATAAATACAGGATGCCGAAAATAAAGCCCGGAATCGGAATCGGTATAAAAAACATCATGATTCCGATCGTCGGGTCGAGCAAAATGCAGGCGAACAATACCGCCGCCACTGCCCCCGAGGCGCCGATACTGGCAAAACCCGGCGTGTTTTTATGCTTTTGATACGTTGCCGACGATGCCGCTACGATGGCAACTAAGTAAAAAACCAAATAAACGAGACCGCCGACTCCCGGAAACAATACGCCAAACCATTCTTCGACATATTTACCGAAAAAATACAAGGTCAACATGTTGAAAATCAAGTGCATCGGATCGCCATGCAGAAAGCCGCCCGTCAGCCAGCGATAGTATTCACCCCGCCGCGCTTCCTGGTAAGGCCAGTGTTTCATCTTCAGAAAAAGGTCATGGTTGTTAAAAGCCATGAACGAAATCAGCGCCGTAAAGCCGATGATGAGATAGGTAATGATCATTTGATTGTTGATCTGTTGATTTGTTAATCCGGTGATTTGGTGATTTGTTTATTCGGTGATTTAGTGATTTGGAAGTCTCTGCCGTCCGGTCTACCGTCCACCGTCATTCATTGTGATACGGTTCGTTTTTCAGGATCGTCATAGCGCGGTAGAGTTGTTCGAGAAAGAACACCCGGACCATCTGGTGACTGAACGTGAGTTTCGAGAGCGTCAATTGTTCGTTGGCGCGGGTGTAAACATCGGGCGAAAATCCGAAAGCGCCGCCAATCAAAAAAATCAAACGCCGGTGCGACGCAGTCAGGCGGCGTTCGAGCCAGCGCGACAACTCTACCGACGTGAACGATTGCCCACGCTCGTCGAGCAACACCAGGTAATCGTCGGCATTGAGTTTGGCAAGCACCATTTTGCCTTCCTCCTGTTTGGTTTTCGCAACGTCGGTCGTTTTTAACTTCACGTCGGGCAATACGGTCCAGGTAAACGGCAAATAGTTTTTCAACCGTTTTTCAAATATCCCGATACCGGTTTCCAGGTACTTTTCGGATGTCTTGCCGATGGCCCAAAGTTCGATTTTCATTTTGTCCAATGTCTAATGTTCGGCATCCAATGTCAACAAAGCCTTCCTTTTCGATTTCGGAAACAATTCGGCCAGTTCATCCGGCAATGCAGGCCGGTCGCTGAAGCGGGTCGAGAGCGCCCTTATGATATCGAGCACGAGTTCCTGTTCGCCCTTCTGCATCAGCCCTGCAATGGCTTCCCTGACATATTCCGAGGCCGGCCGGCCAAAGTGATCGCCGAGATAGGTGGAAAGCAGGTCGACATACCGGCTTTTCACAAATGGCTTGTCCTCCGGCAAAAACAGGTTTTCGTATTGCTGAAATTGTTTTAAATCAACCTGTTTTTCAAGCAGTTGGGCGAGTTCAATTTTTTGTCCCTCGGCGGCCAGCACGACAGCGGTTGTGCGCTCGTCGCCTTGTTTACGGAGTTGGGTCAGGCGGCGTTTCAATTCGGTCGGCCAGTTTTTGCCTGCGATTTGCTTCAATTCGTTGTAATATTCAAAATTACCGCTTTGCAAAAATCGTTGCCACAACAGGTTGATCTGGCGGGCCAGGTCGCCGCCGTTGCGGGCAATGGCCAGGAGGGTATCTTCCAGTTCGCGGCGCTGGCCCAATGAAAATTTGAGGTGTGCAAGAAAATGCTCTCCGGCCCGGAATGCCGCTTCCGAATAACCGGCCTGGGTCAATGTGACGATGGCATCCCGGATCACCGAAGGTTTGCCTGCCGCATCCTCCAGCACCCGGATCACCGATTCGGGGCTGTTGCGCCGGGCAAGGGCGCCGACAAATAAATGCAGCACCACAGGGGGTACCGGACTGGGCGCCTGATCGAACAACGCATTGATGCGCAGGAATTTATCTTCAATGATCGCTTCCCGGGTCAGAAACATCAACACCGGTACGGTCATTTCGACAGGAAACATCCCCTGTTTGACCAGATCAAAAACGATGGTCCACGCATTTTCACGCATTTCGGGCGACACCGTCACATCATGCAGCCTGGCCAATTGGGAAAACGCACTTTGACTTTGTTGAAGCAATTGAAGCCGTTTTTGTCCTTCCAACTTCGCCACCAGCGGATTGATACCTTGTAATATCGTGGTGGCAAGTTGAAAGACTACCGCGTAGTTGTGTTCATTGAAGGCAGCCGCGAGTTGTTTGTTCAGGTCGTCGAGCGTGGTACGCAAACGGCGGAAATCCGGCTCGCGGAAGGTTTTATCGGTCGGGTTTTTCGGTATCACCGAATCCAGGATGAGGGCAAATGGATTTTCAGCGTTGGAAACCGAACCGGCAAACCAGGTCTTGAGCGCCAACGCAAAATCGCGGTCACGCCGGGCGTATTCCTGCACGAAATCGGCGAGCGCTTCCGGGCTGGCTTTGTCCAAAACGTTGACGACGGTGATACGGCTGAGTTCGGAAGTAGCGCGTTCTTCGGCTTTGATTCTCCGTGCTTCTTCTTTTTGATCGATAAACTGCCGGAGTTTGAGCAACGTAGCGGCCACATGGGCGCACATGAGACGGCGGCCCTCCGTCCAGCATTCGCAGGTGAAAGCCTTGATTTTATGCGGCGTGATGATGGTTTCCACTTCAAAAGTGCCTTCCGTGTCCTCTACCGATGCCACCCAAAAATGCTTTTCCACCTCGCGCATCGCTTTTACGCCGCCGGCCTGCACAATGTCGTCGCCGGCATGCCAGGTGGTCGCACTGATATGATGTTCAAAATCTTTTAACCAGAGTTTTTGCATGATTAAGGATTGAGGTCGTCAGGGGTAACTACGGTCATTAGAAGTAATTTGCTAAATGGCATTTGAGGCAAAGCAAACCTCAAAAGTAAAGCTTTTGATCCGCTTATTCAAAGTTTTAACAACTGTGATCGAATTACCCTGACTTTCATGTCGGCATTCCCCTGAATCACTTATTTTTGCCTCCATGCGAACGCTTTTTCTCATCCGCCACGCCAAATCGAGTTGGGACAACCCGGGCCTGCGCGATTTTAACCGCCCGCTGAACGACCGCGGTCTGCACGACGCTCCCCTGATGGCCCAGCTGTTGGTAAAACATGGCATCAAGCCCGATTTATTGGTCAGCAGTCCGGCCAAACGAGCGCTCACGACCGCGCTCTTTTTTGCCGAAGCCTTCGGTATCGAAGGCGATGCCGTGGTACAGGCACAGGACATTTACGAGGCCAGCCTGCAGGATATTATTCACATTATCGGCAACTTGCCCGATACGGCGCACACGATCATGTTGTTTGGCCACAACCCTACCCTGACCGATGTCGCCAACCGTTTTTCGGAAAGATTTATTGACAACATTCCGACCTGCGGCGTCGTTCAGATTGAGTCGAAAGCGGCAACATGGAAGGCGTTTGACGAAAGCAACGCCGCCGTGAAGCAGTGCTTTTTTCCCAAAGAAGTCCTATGAGGTCGTTAATGGCTATTGGTTATCGGTTATCAGTTGTCGGTTACCGGGTGTCGGTTATCGGGTGCTCGGTATGCGTGTTCCTGCTTTTTTCATGCCGGGAAAAGGTGGAGCAGCCGACTTTGCCGGATGAACAAATCAGCCGGATCATGGCCGACCTGTTTACGGCGGAGGCAGCCACCAACGGGCTTACCGGCTTTGACAAAGACAGCCTGCTACAGGTCTATTTTGACCTGGTGTTGCAGAAGCACAACATCACGAAAGAGGAATATGAAAAGAATTTGCGCCTGATTGTCAACGATCTGCCGCGTATGGCAGGGATTGTGCAGGAAGCGGAAATGCTGCTGGACAGCACGAAGAGGAAAGAAGTGAAGGAGATGGAAAAGAAGTAGCCAATTCAGTTTGAAATTGTCTTGATAAGTTTGATCGATCAGTTTTGATTTACAAATGCCGATTACATGATTGCAGATTTTTGATGTCAAGAGGGCAACTTCAAAAATCTGCAATCATGTAATCGGCATTTGTAAATCAATCCCTACCGCACCAGCGTCACATCCCCCCTGAACTGCTGGGTCTCGCCGTCTTTGAACAACACCTCCACTAAGTAAACGAACACGGCCGGCTCGGCCATATCGCCTTGTATTTTGCCGTCCCAACCCTCCATCGGTTCGTTGGGCGTAAAATCAAAATTTTCAAAAATGGCTTTCCCCCAGCGGTTGAATACACGCAGCGATTTGACCAATTCCACATCTTCACCGCCAAAAACCGTAAAATAGTTGTTGCCGCTGTCGGCAGCGTTATCCGGTTCGAATACATTGGGCACATAGACGTAGCGCTCTTTGGTCACCACAACGAGGCGGTCGTCCACTGCTTCGCAGCCGTTCGAATCCATGACGGCAACCCGGTAACGGAAACTGTTAATGGGTTCGAACTGACAGGTGTCGCACATGAAATCGTGCAATTCAAGGGGTGTCACGTGCATTTCTTTTACCCGGTCGGGGTAGTTGACGGAGGAATTTCTCCAAACGGCAATTTCCTGACCTAAGTGCAGCGTCGTGTCGGGATCGAGTACCACGAGCAGTTCAGCCGGTTCGAGCATGGCAAAAGTAGTATCCCATTCGCAGCCATTGGCGCCCTGTATGGTGAGCGTGTGGTCGCCGGGTTCAACAAATCTTATTTCCGGGTCTAAGTTAAAAGCTTTGCCATCGAGCGAATAAATGTATGGCCCGACCCCGTTTACCACGCTGTCTACCCGAATAATGCCGTCCTTGTTGCCGTAACAGGAAATATGCCGGAGGTTCACAATGGCACTGTCGGGAAAGCGCGGACCGGTTACTTCCACGCTATCGGTTGAAGCGCAACCGTTCACCACATTGGTCACAGTGAGTGTGTAAAGACCTATACTGTCCACTTCCACCCGCAGCCTGTTTTCACCGGCCACGATGTGCCCGGCGGAATCGGCCATCCAGATGTAAGAATAGGTTGCGGGCGGGTCCACATCGACGATGAGTTGGGCAGGCCCTTCGGTGCAATTAAGCGCCTGTGGTTTTTCCAGCATCAGGGTCGGGCGATGGGAATCGTCGAGCACCGTCACAAAGAGCGAGCCGGAGCAGGGCGGATTTTGTTTGCAGGCATTGGCCGCCTGAACGCAGATAGGTCCGCTCTGGTTGCCGATGGTGATATCGACCACGCTGCCTTCCTGACCCAGCACGACGGCGGGTACGGAATCACCGTTGACGAGTGTGCCCGGCGGGCCGTCCCAGATATAGGCGCCCGCGCCGAAAACCGTCACGACCGAGTACTGGAACACCGCTCCGGGACAGGCTTCGGTGGGTCCGCTGATCTCGCCCACCACACCCAGCGGCGGCTCGAACACCGCGTCATCGGGCGTGATGTCGATGGAAAAATTGCAGTTGTCGCCGGCGTAACCGTCGATCAGCAGGTAGTAACTGGAACCGGGGTTCAGGCCGTTGCCCGTGACCGAGACGGGCGTATCGCCACCGTCCTGCTTGCCGATGTTGCACTGGATCGGGGCGGAATTGCAATCGGCGTACAAAGCCATCTGCACGCCGTTGCCGTCGTTGCAGAAAAACGGGGTGGCGGTAAAAGTGATACTCGAAGCGTTGGCGATGAAGCCAATCCACTGGGCATTTTCAAGGGTGCCGCAAAAATCGACAGAGTCGCCGCCGTCCGAATCACCGAAGGCAGTGGAACTGGTAAAACCGTTGAAATTGCAAAAAATACAAGCGTTGTCGCAGGAACTGGCGGATTCGGAAGCGGTACCGCAGGGTGTTGGGAGCTGGGCATACAGACTGGCTGTAAGTCCCAGCACCAAAGGCAGGAGTAGTGCTGTTTTAGCCATGGAATCGGCGTTTAGAAATTGAAGAATAAAGGATTAAATGTGGTGACTGGTTGATTGGTGATTGATTGATTGGTGATTAGTGTCGGATTAAAAGACTCAAAATGAGGAAGTTGCCGCATCTGGATCAACAGATACCACTTGAATCCGGTGTGTGTAATTGCGGCAAAAGAGGCAACCTGGAATTGTAAAAAAGGTGGAATGCCGGGGAACCTGGTAGCTAGGAGTATGTTAACAGGCCCTAAACGCGGCGGGGGGCGGGGAATTGTGCGGGCGGAGAAAAAGTGCGGTAATTTAACGTTGGAGGGGTAGATAGTTGGGGCGTTGTTCCGAAGCCGGATGTGTTCCAATTATCTTTTTCTTGTGCATTAAGAACACCGACCACACCAATACCGCCGATACCACCGAAATGACATACATAATACCCGCACCGGTGGTATCGGTGGTTTCAGTAGTAGTCGGTGTTCCCCCCAAAAAAAAACCGCGAAAACCCGTGCAAATCCACGTTACTTTTTCAACACCGCCGCCACCAGATCCGCCGCTTCCTGAAATTCCACTGCCCCCATGACCTTGAGGCCCGATTCGTCGATGATCTTTTTGGCAATGTCGGCGTTGGTGCCCTGCAGTCGCACGATCACCGGCACCGGAATGTCACCGATCTTTTTGTAGGCATCCACCACACCCTGCGCCACGCGGTCGCAGCGCACGATGCCGCCGAAGATGTTGATGAGGATGGCTTTCACATTCGGGTCCTTTAGGATGAATCGCATGGCGTTTTCCACCCGCTCGGCATCGGCGGAGCCACCCACGTCGAGGAAATTGGCGGGTTCGCCGCCGGAAAGTTGGATCAGATCCATTGTGGCCATGGCGAGGCCGGCGCCGTTGACCATGCAGCCTACGTTGCCGTCGAGTTTGACGTAGTTGAGGTCGTATTCCTGCGCTTCTACGTCGGCGGGGTCTTCTTCGTCTTTGTCGCGCTGGGCTTCAAGGTCTTTGTGGCGATAGAGTGCGTTGTCGTCGAGCGTCACTTTGGCATCAACGGCGATAATGCGGTCGTCGGAAGTTTTGAGGCAGGGGTTGATCTCGAACAGGCTGGCATCCGAGCCGAGGAAAGCGGTGTAGAGTTTTTGGACAAAATCCACCATTTCCTTGAATGCCCCGCCGCTCAGGCCGAGGTTGAACGCCACTTTTTGCGCCTGGAAAGGCCGGAGCCCCAACAGCGGGTCCACCGCTTCGAAGAACACACGGTCGGGTGTTTCATGCGCTACTTTTTCGATGTCCATGCCGCCGTCGGGAGAATACATGATGACATTGCTACCGCGCCCCCGGTCGGTCAGGATGCTGATATAGAATTCTTTGGGTTCGCCGGGGCCGGGATAAAACACATCCTGCGCGACCAGCACTTTGCGCACCAATTTGCCTTCCGCCGAGGTCTGGGGCGTGATGAGGCGCATGCCGATCATATTGCCTGCCAGATCGCCTGCCTGTTCCGGGTTTTTGGCGAGTTTCACACCGCCGCCTTTGCCGCGACCGCCCGCATGCACCTGGGCTTTAATGACACAGAAGTCACTGTTGTACAGTTCTTTTAATTTTTTGGCAGCCTCTATGGCCTCGGCGGCGTTATAAGCGACGATGCCTTCCTGGATTTTGACGCCGTAGGACTTGAGCAATTCTTTTCCCTGGTATTCGTGCAGATTCATGTGTGAGAGATGTGAGAGGACGTGAGAGACGTGAGGGTGATGAGGGACGTAAGAGGTGTGAATTTGAAGAGAATGATGGGCAAAATGGTTGTTGGATTTCCATGATTGCCTTCCTTTTCTTCTCCATTTTTACTCTTCCGAATCCAAGCGCCAAAAGTAAGGCGATTTTGCAACTGGTTGGGATAACAGGGATTTTTTTGATTGAAAACACTTATTGAACGATGCAAAAGTTAAATTTGCATTTTTACTGCGTTCTCAGAATAATTATTCCTAAATATGCAACAATTAGCAAAACTATGGAACAGTATTTGCCGTTTGCCAATTTTCAAAAATAGATTAAAATCATGCACGCTAAATTGAATATTGATCGCCATTTCCTTTTCCTGCACAGCAACAAACTCGCTGTTTTTGCGGAAAGGGTGCTGCGCGACACCTTGCACAATCCTTACCTCGCGAAGCCGGAAGGTCTTTGGAGCATCCTGAGAATGAATACGTTGGAACTCCGCTCTGTCCTGGACGATCCCGAATTGAAACGCAAGGAACGCACCGATGCGATCCGGGAGCGGGAGGCTCAGGTACTCGTAGCCCTGACACGTATGGCGGATCACGTAGAACAAATCGCTTCCTGCAAATCGGATATTTTCACCACCGGCTTCCGCGCACAAACGGAACATCGCAAACCTGCCGAAACCGTGCGCCGCAGACGTATGTCGGTCAAACTGGCACAGTTGGAGGAAGTAGCGTAAAAAGGTTACAAGGTTACACGGTTTCAAGGTTTCAGGGTTGTGGTTAAGCTAACAGTGTAACCTTGTAACCGTGTAACCTTGAAACCTACCGTATTGCAACTCCTTCGTCGTCGATCAACTTACCATGCTGGACGCGAATGATACGGGCCGGGAAATTTTGCAGGATACGGTAGTCGTGGGTAGCACAGAGGACGGCGGTGTTGTTTTGTTTCGCCAGGTTGCGCATCAAAACGAGCACATCGTCGCTGGTCTCGGGATCGAGGTTACCGGTGGGTTCGTCGGCGATAAGGAGCAAAGGTTTGTTGAGCAGGGCCCGGGCGATGACGACGCGCTGTTGTTCGCCGCCGGAGAGTTCGTAGGGCATGGAGAAACGTTTGGCAAGCAGACCGGTTCCTTCCAATACCTCCGTGACGCGTTGATTCATTTCCGCAGCATCCGTCCAGCCGGTTGCGCGCAATACGAAGTTTAAATTTTCTTCTACGTTCCTGTCGGTCAGCAGATTAAAATCCTGGAAAACGATGCCCAACTTGCGGCGCAGCAAGTGGATATTGTTGCGATCAATACTGCGCAGGTCGAACCCCGCGACTTCACCGAATCCTTTTGTCAACGGCAAAGCGCCGTAGAGCATTTTCAACAGGCTGGTTTTGCCGCTGCCGGTTTTACCGATGAGGTATGTAAATTCTCCTTCCCCGATGTTGAGATTGATGTCCGATAACACGACGCTGCCGTCCTGCTGAATAATATCGGTGTTGGAGAGTTTGACGATGTGAGACACGATAGAAGTTGGTTATTTGTTGAGTGGTTGAGTGGTTGAGTGGTTGAGGCAACAATCCGGCTTTTTTACAAATCGTTCAGCCCCAAAACGTCTTTCATGGAAAATACGCCGCGTTTTCCCGCCAACCATTTTGCTGCTAAAATCGCGCCGCTTGCAAATCCTGCCCTCGAATGCGCCCGGTGTTCGATGCTGATTTCATCAATCCGGCTTTGCCATTTCACGATATGTGTGCCCGGCACTTCGCCTTCGCGGATAGCGGTGACCGGGATATTCCCTGATTGAGGCAAATCTGGATCGAGTACCCAGCCGGTAGTGCGCTGTACCTTCGCAATGATTTCATTTACAAGCGTTAAGGCCGTTCCACTCGGCGCGTCGAGTTTGTGGACGTGGTGTATTTCTGTCATGGTGGGGTTGTATTCCGGTCGCCCGTTCATCAATCCCGACAAATAAGAATTGAGTGCAAAAAACAGGTTTACCCCCACGCTGCAATTGGAGGCCCAGAGCAAGGCGCCGTTGTTTTTTTGACAAAAATCCTGAGCCTCCGGCAATTTTTCCAACCAACCCGTTGTACCACACACCACCGGCAAGCCGGCTTCCAGACACAACATGACATTTTTAAAAGCAGCCTCCGGGCGGGTGAATTCGATGACCACATCCGCTTGTTGCAGCAGATGCGCCGTCACTTCCGCGCGGTTTTCCTGCGTGATACGCCAGGCGATTTCCACGCTGAGTTCCGGGGCCAGACTTTCGATGGCACGTCCCATCTTCCCGTATCCGAAAAGGCCTATTTTGAGCATGATAAAATTTGATTGACAAGGTGTTTTTTTGACAGGATTTACAAGATTTACAGGATTTATTGACGAGGCTGTCTCACAAGTTTCTTTTTTGACAGGATTTACAGGATTTATTGACCTGTTTTGAAGTAAATATCCTGTAAATCTTGTAAATCCTGTCGAAACTTTGACTTGTGAGACAGCAATGTCTATTCTACTTTATTTTCAGTAACTTAACAGTTTGAACCAATACCCCGTTCCGCTCCAGACTTGCGACATAGATGCCGGGCTCCAGTGCGCTGCCCAACTCGGCACTACCCCATTTTTCCGTCAATTTTATGGTTTTGAATACCTGCCCCAACTCATTCACCACTGTGAGGGTATAGCCGTTCGTTTCGGGCAGGCGATACTCTAAAATCACACGCTCCCGGAAGGGATTTTCTCGCACTGTCAGGTAATTATCATGTTTTAACGAGCCCTTATCACGGCGGTAGTCTTTGAAAATCAACAAGGTCATTGCCGAATCGGTCGTTAATTTTTGCTCATGGTGCATCACTGCACCCACATCGACGGCGCTGGCCGTCACATCATACGACCCTGGCAAAACACCGTCGATGCTGAACTGCCCGTAGGCATCTGTAATAGCGGAATACACCTGTTCACGACCGAAAAGATACACGGAAGCGCTGTCTACCGGCGCCATGTCCGGCGAACGCAATACCTCACCCGTGATGGTCAGATTACCGACGGGGAAAAGTTCAACTTCGAGGGGGGTGACCTTGCCGTTTTCCAGGAGCACTTCGACATCCACGGTCTGGAAGCCCGATTTGCTTACACGGGCGGTGAAAAGGCCGCCCTGGGTTTGGCCGGTTTTGAATTGGCCATCCACGCCGCTGAATTCTTGTAAAACGGTGGTTAACAACTCTATTTTTGCTCCGTTGAGCGGGTTGCCGGTCGATCCGTTGGTGATTTTTCCTTCCAGATAGCAGGCGCGGACATAATTGGGCGTGACAATCCAGAGTTCGCCGTCGCTCGTACCCTGCGCTTCAATGTTGGTAGCGACAATGGTACCCGAAGGGAAAAACGGATACACCCCCCAGCAGCCCACCGAACCGCCGCCAGAGCCGGCATAAGTGTCGTGGTTGCCCACCTGGATGAGATTGTCGGGACGCGTCACATCTACGATGGTGAAGCCGTCCTGGTACCATGAAGTAACTGCCCAGTTGTCCAGAATATGGGTATTGTGCACCATCGAGTTGCTGCCCGGATTACTTTGAATTTTATCAAGTAACTGAATATCAGTAGGATCGGAAATATCGAAGGCTGCCAAAAAGGAGTTGTTGACTTCGTCGGTTGTAAAAATATACCGGTGGTCTTTGGAGAGCCAGGTGTTGTGGGTAAAGATATTGGGGGTCGGCTGCGTGGTGATGAGTTCCGGGTTACTCTTGTCCGTCATATCCACAATGGAGAAAAAGCCGCCGTAAATGTGACCGCCGTACATCGTGTCGTTGTCCACGTAACCGTCGTGGATATAGTTGTGGTTGCTCGGAAAATTCGAGTTGTAAGTACTCGCATAAGTTGGATTGTAGGGGTCTGGATTCAGGTTGAAAATTCTGGCGCGACCGCTGGCCATGTCGCCGCCATAAGCGTACAGGAAGCCTTTCGTGGTATCGATATGCAACGCGTGGATTTTGTTCAGTTTGGTGTTCGGGTTGGGAAACTGCCCCTGACCCGTATAATAGTGGTAATTCAAACTGGCAGAAGGCAATCCGCTCAAATCCACAATCTGAATACCCAAACCACCTTCCGAGACAACGTAGGCATAATGTCCGTAGGTCTTGATCTCTTTCCACAGGCTGACAGGTCCCGGTATCTGGACGATCTGCTGCGGGGCGCCGGGGTTGGTAATGTCCACAATGATCAGGCCTTGCTCGCCGCCAACGAGGGCGTATTCTTTACCGCCGGCGACGTAACCCCACACATTGGCGAGGGTTTGGTTGGGATAAGTCAGTTTGGAACGGAAAGTAGTGTTCAGGTTTTGAGCACCTACCGAGAATACCGAAAGGATAAGGGAACAGGAAAGGAAAAGTTGTTTCATAACTTAAATCAAGGAATAATCTTGCCCCCGCAAGGTCGCATTTTTTCTGGAATGACACTCCACAGGAGTCGTTTTTCGACAGGATTGACAAGATTAGCAGGATTTATTTTACTGAAAATCAATAATCTACATCCTGCTAATCTTGTCAATCCTGTCGAAAAAGATTTATAAAGCATCGCGATTTCCGCTACCTCGCTACATCGGAAAAAACGCATCCTCCACATGCCGGATTTCCAACACGTTGTCGCCTTTGAGCAGGACGGCAACTATGTCGAAGCGAATTTCCCAGTCGTAGCCGATATGCTCCATGTACGCCCCGGCGGTGCGCGCCATGATGTCCTGTTTGCGGGCGTCCACGGCATCTTCCGGCCCGCCAAAACCGTCGCCCGCCCGGGTTTTCACTTCCACGAACACCAGCAACCGCTCGTGCGGCCAGGCGATCAGGTCGATCTCTCCACGGCCCGCCCGCCAGTTGCGCTCGGCGATGCGCCAGCCCTTCTGTTCGAGGTACTGGGCAGCGAGGTATTCGCCGCGTTTGCCGGTGTCGAGATGGGTGGGCATGTTTTTAGTGTTTGAGTGTTTGAGTGATTGAGTGATTGAGTGTTTGAGTGATTGAGTGTTTGAGTGATTGAGTGTTTGAGTGATTGAGTGATTGAGTGTTTGACTCAAACACTCAATCACTTCTAAACTTATTCTGAATACAGCAAATATTTCTTCCGAATAGCCCGGTAAGCCTCCTGATCAGCCTGCCAGGTCGCCCGGATTTCCGCCTCGGTTTGGCCGGCTTCGATTTGCCTGCGCAGCGAATAAGTGCCCACGTGCAGTTCGAAAGAGTTGTTGGGTGTAAAAAAAACGGACTTGTCGGGAATGTCCCGGTAAAAATCGAGCAAGTATTTCAAATTCAATTGTTTTTGTGTCCGCAAACTATCGAGCGGGATGTTGCGCAGATCGATGCCCTTGCATACCCAACCTTCGTGGGGCGGGTAACGTGACCCTTGGTTCGGGCGTGGAACAAACCAGAAGGTGTCAACCGGAAAATCGGGATGACCTACTACCTGGAACTGCATTTCTGTGCCACGCCCGACGCTCATCGTCGTGCCTTCGAACAATCCGATGGACGGATAGAGCAGGACCGAGCGGGTATTCGGCAGGTTGGGCGAGGGTTTTACAGGCAAATCGTAAGGTGTTTGATGCGTGTAATTTTGACACGCAATCACCTGCAAATCAAGTTTTTGGGGTTGCCATATCCAGTATTCCCCGGTAAACATACGCGCCAGTTCGCCCACCGTGCAGCCATGCACAACCGGCAGCGGGGCGATACCGAGAAACGATGACAGCCGCATGTCGAGCATCGGCCCATCGGTGTAACGACCGTTGGGGTTGGGCCGGTCGAGCACGATGACGGACTTGCCCTGTTCGGCACAGGCTTCCAGCACGTAAAACAGCGTACTGATATACGTGTAAAACCGCACCCCGACATCCTGGATATCGAACACCACCACATCCACGTTTTCGAGGTCTTCCGGCGCCGGTTTTCTCCGCCTGCCGTACAGGGAAACAATGGGCGCCCCGGTAAAGGCGTCCTGCTCATCTTCAATCAGTTCGCCCGCATCGCCCGACCCGCGAAAGCCGTGCTCAGGGGCAAAAATACGCGCAATACATACACCCGATGCATACAGGGTATCGACCAAATGCGTCTGACCCGTTAATGACGAATGATTGACAACCAAACCGACGCGCCTGCCCTCGATCATTGGCAACAATACATCTAATCGCTCTGCCCCAACGATGATTTTTGGGGATTGGGGATTGGAGACCGGCATAGCCGTCAGACGACTTTGAGTCGTCAAACGGCGATTGAGCACGTGGTCTGACGACTCAGAAGTCGTCTGACCACTAAGTGCCTGTGATGCTTTGTTTAAAATATTTGTTTGAGAAAAAAGCGATTGCGCAACACACAAAAAGTGAGTTAGAAAAATTACTCTCAAAAAGCCGGCTAAAATTATCCTTTCCAAACAAATAGTGTTTTACGTTTGCAAAAGTAAAAACTCTGCCGTCACTCTCACATCTCTCACACTCTCGCATCACTCTCACCCATGTACGCCATCATCGACGTGGAAACCACCGGCGGCGTGGCTCGTTACGAGCGCATCACCGAAATCGCCATCGTGCTGCACGACGGCCAGGCTGTGGTGGATACGTTTTCCACGCTGATCAACCCGGAGCAAAGCATCCCCTGGAACATCACGATGATCACGGGTATCACGGATGAAATGGTCGCTCATGCGCCGAAGTTTTACGAGGTAGCCAAAAGGATCGTGGAGATGACCGAGGGAGCGGTGTTTGTGGCGCACAACGTATCGTTCGATTATTCATTTATCCGGGAAGAGTTTGCACGGCTCGGTTTCACTTTTTCCCGGCAGCAACTCTGCACCGTGCGTATGGCACGCAAGGTGTTTCCCGGACTGCCGAGTTACAGCCTCAGCAACCTGAAACAGCATTTCGGCATCGAGGCCGAACGCAGTCACCGGGCGTTGGACGATACCCTGGCGACGGTGCGGATTTTTGAAATGATCCTGGCCGAACAAGGCGGCTCGACGGTCAAGTCCTTTTTGCGCTACGGCATCCGCGAAGCGAAACTGCCGCCCGCCATCACGCTCGAACGCCTCGATACCATACCGGAAACCTGCGGCGTTTACTACCTCCACGACGAACGCAACGAAGTGATCTATGTGGGTAAAAGCCTGAACATCCGCAAACGGCTGTTCGAACACTTCGCCGACCTGACGCCCAAAGGAGAAAAACTCCGCGCCGGCGTCACCGACATCAGTTACGAAATCACCGGCAGCGAACTCACCGCCCTGCTGCTCGAAAGCGCAGAGATCAAACGCCTTTTGCCTCGTGTCAACCGCGCCCTGCGTACCCGTACCTACACGGGCTGCATCTTCACCTACACTGACCAGAACGGCTACCGCTGTTTAGCCATCGGCAAACGCTCCTCGCGCAACGCCAAAAAACTCGAACTCGTAGCCGACTACCCGAAAGTAGACAGCGCCAAACTGCACCTGCAAAGCATGGTACGCCAGTACGAACTGTGCTACCGGCTCAGCAACCTCGACGCTTCGGCACACGCCTGTTTTCATTATTCGATCAAAAAATGCCGCGGCGCCTGCATCGGCGAAGAGTCGCCAGAAACCTACAACGAGCGGGTGGAACAAGCCCTCGAAACGCTCAACCGACGCCTCGCAGGCAGTTTTTTCATCCTCGAGCCCGGCCGCACGGAAGGCGAAATGGCCGTGGTGGGCGTGCAGGAAGGCCGCTACTTCGGCTTCGGCTACGTGGATGCTTCGATGCAGTACACGGCGGAGGATTTGCTCGAATGCCTGGCTACTCCGTATGAAGATCCGGATGCGGGGAAGATTATCAGGGGGTATCTGGATGGGAAAAAGGGGGTGAAGGTGGTGGGGTTTTGAAAGATTGAATTACGAATGCCGATTACATGATTGTCGAAATTCGAATGCCGGCGTGTGCCGCACATCGTCAATCGTATTTCATGTAATCGGCATTCGTAATTCAAAAATTAAAAACTCCGCAATACCCCCACCGCCCTCTCCACCATCGCCCCCGTCACATCCAGATGCGTCACAAACCTGATCGTTTGGGGTCCGAAAGCCGAAGCTATGACGCCGTTTTGTTTAAGGTAGTCGAGGAAAATTGCGGGTGTAGCCCCCCCCAGCCCCCCCGGAGGGGGGGAGAGCGTCGCTCCCCTGGCCTTTTCTCGAGATGGCAAAATTGAAATATCTCCTTCCTTAGTCTTTTTTTGAGATGACAAGCCCGAAGATTTCTCCCCCCCTCCGGGGGGGCTGGGGGGGGCTACCAAATCAAAAATCACGATATTCGTCTCCACCGGACGGATGGTCGCCACATAAGGCAACTCCGCCAGCGCGGCAGCCAGTTGCCGGGCATTGGCATGGTCGTCTTTCAACCGCCCGATGTGGTGATCGAGGGCATACATACCCGCCGCTGCGAGATAACCCGCCTGCCGCATCCCGCCGCCCATGACCTTGCGCACCCGCCGCGCTTCGGCGATAAATACCTGATTGCCAATCAATACCGATCCGACCGGCGCGCCGAGCCCTTTGGAAAGGCAGACCGAAATGCTGTCCACTTCGGCGCCGACCTGGGCGGGTGTGTCACCCGTTTCCACCAGTGCGTTGAAAATCCGCGCACCGTCGAGGTGCAGCGCCAGGCCGCGTTTTTTGCACACCGCCCGGATCGCCCGGATGCGTTCCAGCGGATAAATGCTGCCGCCGCCTTTGTTGCAGGTATTTTCGATGACGACCAGGCGGCTCAGCGGCAGCCAGTCCTGGCGCGGTTTTACGGCGGCGTCCACAAGTTCGGGCGTGAGGATGCCGTTTTCGCCTTTGAGCAGGTTGACGGATATGCCCGAATGAAAAGCGTATCCGCCGACTTCATACTGGTAAATATGGCTCATTTCGTCGCAGATCACCTCGTCGAGCGGGCGGGTGTGCACTTTGAGGGCGATCTGGTTGGTCATGGTACCCGAGGGGCAGAACAGCGCGGCTTCATGGCCGAACAGGGCGGCGCACTTCGCTTCCAGCGCGTTCACGGTCGGGTCTTCGCGGAACACGTCGTCGCCGACTTCGGCGCGGAACATGGCTTCCAGCATGCCCGGTGTGGGTTTGGTAACGGTATCGGAGAGGAGGTTGATCGTCATGGTGGTGTGTCGGGAATGAATTTGTTATGCAGTACAGTGAAATAATTTTTTCAAAAATTATTTCACTGTACTGCATAACAAATTCATTTACAATTTTTTGTAGTGTGAACGGCTAATTTATTACAGAATTTCGAGGCTGTCAAAAAATCTCGTGAGGCGGTTGTATTATAAGCAACTTCACAATTACGAGGCCATAGATTGTTTCGTTATTTCCGGGCAAACCTTCCAGGTTTTGAAAACCTGGAAGGTTTCGGGTAACGCAACAAACATAATTTGGAAACGCTTTTCAAAACAGTTGCTTGTAATACAACCTCGTCAGCGTACTTCATTTGCAAACAAAAGTAAAGAAACGCAAACCGGGAAACCCGTGGCAGACGAATTTTATATTTCAAAAATTCTACCTGTCGAAAATTTTATACTTTTGGCAACCTGAAGCGATCCCAATTGAGGTTAAATTCGGTTGAAAAAGTTGAATATAGTTGAACCTTGTTGAATATAGTTGAACCTTGTTGTGTGGGATACAACGAACGATCTCCATTTCAACCACTTCAACCAATTTCATTGAACAGCAGCCATGGAACCAAACCTGTCCTCCGCCCTCCGGCAGGAAATCCGCCATGCCTTCGGGCAGATCAGCGGCCTGCCTTTCCCGATTTATGCCAGTGATAAAACGGGTACCTTTTTGTTCGCCAACGAACAGGCGATTGAGTTCTTCATGCTCGATGCCGGCCACAACCTCGAACAATACAATATCAGTTCGTACTACGAAGCGCCCGAAGAGCGCGACTTCATCCTGCGGCAGTTGCAACAAGTGCCGCCCGGCGGCTGGCACAACAATCTCACCGTGCGGCTGAAGATCCACGACGAATACCGCAAGATCCGCTTTGTGACCAAACCCTTTCGCGACGACGCGGGCAACCTGTGCGGCTTGCTGTGCATTGCTTTGAATATGAGCGACATCGAGTGGTTCGCGGAATTTGAACAAATGATGTACGCCGGTTTTTTTGAGGCGGACAAAGCATTGGTGATCGTGGATTGCAACCAGACCTTTGCGCAGGTGCTGAATTACGCCAACCCTTCGGAGATCAAAGGAAAATCGCTCGCGGATTTGTTTTGGGAACCGGAAAAAATTACTGCTTTTTTCGAAGAACTCAACCGGCATCCGCACCTCGAAGACCGGCAGTTCAAACTGCGCCGGAAAGACGGGGCGATGGTGATCGTAAAAATGAGTTGTATCGGCATTGCGGGCGAAACGGAGGGAATCTCCCGTATCAAAGGGACGATCCGCGACGTCACGTTCGAGATTATTCAGAATGACCTGCCGGTGGGGTTGTTTCTGGTGAATACCAACCAAAAAGGTGAGGAAATCATCTCGCGCGCCAACCTCACCTTTGCGCACATACATGGTTACCAGTCGCCGGAAGAAATATTCTCTAAGTCAATCCGGCAGTTTCACCCCAATATTGCCGCATACCAGGCTTTCAAGGCAGAATTGAACAAAGCCGCCGCCGCCAACCAGCCCCTGCTCGATTATTACATGGAAATACAGGACAGGGAGGGCAAAAAACGCAACGTCGTCGCCAATGTGCGTTATGTCGCCGAAGAAAACCAGCACCTGCGGGTGGGCGCCGTGTACGACGTGACCGACCACGTGCGCGGCCATACCCGCACGCTGGAGGCCGATTTCAGTTCGGTGCTGCACACGTATATCGCTACGATCAACGGTCTGCGCGATACGCTGACCATGTTGATCAAAGCGCACGGTCAGGATTTGCAAAAGGACGAAACGCACATCGACCGGGCCAGGGCTGCCGCCGAGACCATTCGATGCAAAAAACGACTGGAAGAGTTGCTGGCTGAAATGAACAAAATCGCCGAAGCGCGCGAACTCGATGACGCCAACCTCGCGCGGCTGCCAAAATTGATACAGAAACTCTCGCTGGGTGACGCCGCAGCCGACAAGGAAAAAGACAACGCCGCCCTCAGCCGGCGTATCCTGCTCGAAATCAGGAAATGTCTCGACAACCTCCGCCAACTCAATCTGCCCAAGGAATTGCTGCGCAATCTGCGCGCGGAGGTGGACGAAATGTTGCGGCTGACCAGCATGATCTCCCTTTCCATTTCATTAGACGAACTCAATGAGCGCATTCCCGACTTTTACTATTTCCGCGACTACCTGCGCCGGGGTGAAATCGTGCAGCAGGAGTTTAAATCTGCCAATCTGATACCCATTGTGATGGACGCCGTTCGGTTTTTGGAAGAATTTGCTGCCATCCACCGCGTCAATGTCGTGTTGCAATTCAACCAACGCGACCAGATTCCGGTGTTGTGTCACAAAAATTCGCTCAACCGGGCTTTCCACAACCTGCTCCACAACGCCATCAAATACAGTTGGACCAAAGGGCAGGACCGGCAGCCCTGGGTGAACGTCCGCATCGAAAAAAAAGGAGACAACGTCGAAATCCTCATCGAAAACTGGGGCGTGCCTATCCGCCGGGAGGAACTGGAATCCGGCTCTGTTTTCCAGTTCGGCAAACGGGGCCGCGAATCGGAAGACCGCGGGCGCTCCGGTACCGGCATCGGCCTCTATGACGCGCAGGATGTGATTGCCAAACACGGCGGCACCTTGCGTATCAGTTCCGAACCGACCTTCGGCAACTTACCTGAAATGTATTCCAACCCGTTTATCACAAAAGCCTTTATCACTTTACCAGTTGTAAAATGAACGACGCCATCATTAAACTTCTATGGATTGACGACAACCTGTTCCATGACCTGACAGAGAAACGTATGGCCTTGTACATGGAAGACGACATCGAGCCGCACTTCGCCATCGATGCCACGGAAGCGTTTTACCGGCTGCGTACCGAACCCTTCGACGTGGTCATCGTAGACCTGCGCCTGCCGCCCGGCTCGGACGACATGTGGAACGACTACCGCGAAAGCAATTTTCAAAAGTTCGGTTATGCGCTGCTCAACACCGTTATGGGGCCGCAAAAAGACCAGTTCGATCACCTGAAAGAAACCCGGTTCGGCGTATTCACCATCGAGGCACAGGAAGAAAACCCCGAGTTGTTCGATGCACCCATCCATCTGTCCGAAATGAATTTCAAGATGAAAACCCATGCCTACCATGAAAACGCATTCATCGATTTCATCCGGCACGTCCACCAGTCATGGCGATAACACTCTTGTTTAACTACCCTGAATTTCTCAACGAGGAATGGTTGGCCACCGCAGCGGGCATAGCCATCACCTTTGTCGTTTTTATCATGGGGGTGCCGGCGCTCATTTTCCAGACGTTTATTGCCGGCGGTCTGCGCGATGTGTACAACGAAAGACTCGGCGGCGAATGGTCGCGTTTATTCAAAACGCAGTTGGTGCTGGTCGTTCTGATTTTTCTGTTGAGCAACATTGGCATCGACAAATTTATTACGCCACAGCACTCCTGGTGGCTCTTCCCTGTTTGTGTATCCGGCATCCTCGTGGCTGTCCTCTTTTTGGGCCTTCGTTCTTTGATAAAAAATTTCCAGTCGTCCCGGAATATCGAGCAGCAGCTCTCCCAGAAAATAGCGGACGACGCCATCCGGCATTACGAGCAGCATAATAAAGTGCCAAAAAAGGACCTGGAAGACCTCGGCATCCTGGCGCGGGAGTTGCGGGGCGGGCGGGTAAAGAATATTTTCCTGGAACAATGCGAACGCCTCGTGGAGTATCTGCTCAACGTGCCGCAGGAACACCGCGACACCAAACTGATCGGCGACATCCTCGCCGATGCCGTCTGCCTGAGCGTCACTTACGACGGCGCCCAGTCCAACAATGAAAACATGCGCAAGGCGCTCGACATCCTCATTTTTACGTACAGCCATATCCAGCACCACAGCACCGGCGACACCAGCAGTTCTTATCTCAACACCACCATCGGCAACTGCATGCGGGAAATCGGGATAGAAGCCATGCTGAAAGACGACCAGCCGGCCGTGATGAATGCGGTGGAAAAACTCTCGGCCATGGAAGCGACCTCCAAAGAGATGTTTATCCTCGGCAACGAAGCCCTGCAACACGGGCACGTACAACCGGCGGTTGCCGTCATCCGGAAACTCGGCGGCAAGGTCCGGGATGCCGTCGAGCCAGGCAAAGCCGTCGAGTACGAAGACAAACGCACCTTTTATTTCTGGCTGGGTCTGGTGGCCAAAATTCATCGGCGCGGCGGCTCCGCCCGGAATTTTGCCCAACGACGCCTGCAAAACATCGTCGCGCAATTCGACAATGCCCGCGACCAGATCCAGGCGCTGTTCAAAGAAACCCAGCAACATTTTTACCAGGTGGCGGAGTTTGATACGGCGGATGCCGTGCGGGAGTTGGAAGAGGTGTTGTATGGAAGTTGAGGTTGTTTGAATGACGAATGGCGATTACATGAAATACGATATACGATGTGGAGCGCTGCCCCTGAAATTGAGGGAAACGCGAGGAAACATCGTCAATCGGCATTCATGTAATCGCCATTCGTCTTTCAAAAACAATCTTTTACTTCTTCTTCCCCGGCTGCTTCGCTTTTTCCGCCTGCACCCGCTGCTGCTCTTTCATCGCCTGTTCGAAACGGTCGCGCCAGCCGCCGCCTTTTTTGGGTTTGTTTTTATTGGCCTCCAGTTCGGCGGTAATTTTCTCGTTGTCAATCAAAAACTGTTTGGTCGCCACCGTCTGGCCGATGTTCAGGATATTGCTGAAACACAGGTAAAGCGTCAGGCCCGAAGCGAAGGAGTTGAAGAAAAACATGAACATGACGGGCATAAAGTATTGCATGTATTTCATGATTTTCATCTGATCGTTCTGCATGGCAGAAGCGTCCATTTGTTTCATCGAGTACCAGGTGTACCACAAGGTAGTAACCACCCATATCATTGTGAACAGGCTGAGGTGCGCGCCGGCGCCGAACGGCAGGTGGAACGGCAGATTCATGATACTGTCGTAACTCGACAGGTCGGTTGCCCAAAGGAAACTTTCCTGGCGAAATTCGATGGCGGCCGGGAAAAAGCGGTAAAGCGCAAACCAGATGGGCATCTGAAAGAGAATCGGCAGACAGCCGCCCAACGGATTCACCCGGTATTCGCTGTACATTTTCATCGTTTCCACCGACATCGCCTGCTGGTCGTCGCCGTGTTTTTTCTTCAAAGCCTCCATGCGCGGTTTGAGTGCCGCCATTTTTGACTGGCTCAATACCATGCGGTACGTGAGGGGATACAACAGGAGTTTTACCACTAAGGTCAACATCAGAATGACGATGCCCTGATTGCCGATGAAACGCGCCAGAAACTCAAACATCGGGTGGATCACCCAGCGGTTGATGGAACCGAAAATGCTGGAACCGAATGGAATGATGTCTTCCAGATTCGTTCCGAATGCCCGCAAGCGGTCGAATTCGTTCGGTCCGGTATAGATCGTCATGCTGGCTGTGCCGTTGTCGAGGGGTACCAGCGCACTGGTTTTCAGCAATTTCAAATCCGGTTCAGCGTCGGTGTACACATTGGTTTCGCCTACAAATTCGCGGAAGGTGAAGTTGTTCGCCACTATGGAAGTGTTGAAAAACTGATTGGAGTGGGAGAACCACTTCACGGGTTTTTCACCGAGGCTTTCCGTATCGTTTGCGCGGCAGTCGCAATAATCGGCCGATTCGTCCGCCGCTTTGAAATAGACGGTCGACATCGTGCGCTCGTACGTTTGGTTTTTCTCCAACTTATCGAGATAGTTGGTCCATTGCAGACGCAACGCATTCTGAGCCAGCACGTTATTCAGGCCGTTGCCACCTACCCGGTAATCCAGTTTGTAGTCGTCGGGACTCAGTGAATAGGTTTGTTCTAAGTACCTTCCTTCGCCTGCATCGGCGCGAAAAGCAATAGAATTTGCTGTTTTCGTCGGGACAAAGAAAAGATCGGCGGTATTCAACTTTTGACCGCTGTTCAGCGACAGTTCGTAGCCAAACCGGTTTTTATCGTCTTCAAGGAGCCGGACGGGGTTTTTAAATTCTTCGCCCGTCGAGTCGTTGCTGATCTTTTCAAAATTTTTGAGAAAAACCTCTTTGATGCGCCCGCCTTTGCTGCTGAAGGTGATGCGCACCAGGTCATTTTCCAGCACTTCGAATTGTTCCTGGCCATTTGCGGCGGCTGCGAAAGCGCCATATTGTCCTGCCAGCGCAGCAGTGCGCATCGAGTCATTGGGAACCGGAACAGGTGCGGCCGCTTGGGCGGGGTTGGAAGCCGCCGCTTGTTGGTTTTGCGGTTGCTCGGCGGTTTGCGAAGTTTGCGGGTTGGTTTGCTCCTCCGTCGGTTTTGGCGGTACGGAATATTGCATCCACAGGTACAGGAGCAGAAAAATCAGCCCCATGCCGATAATTGTACTAAGTTGACTCTGTTTTTCTTCCATCTCTAAATTGAGTGACTGACTGCATGAGTGGGTGCGTGACTTTTCGGGTTCTATCGGGTTGTTCACCCATCCACCCAAACGCCCATTTCAAAAAGCGCCGCAAAAGTATGCTAAAACCTGTCGCTGTAATAAGAAAGGTCGAAGATTCTCCCGATTACATCGACCGAAGGCTGGTTGAAGCCTACCTGCACACTTCATACTCCGTGTTGGCGGCGTCATTTCCGCCCATTTGTGTCAGGGTGCTTCAACCGACACTTGAAAGTTGGCTGGACGACCACGGCCATAAAACGTTCGCTTTTATTACTGCCTGGAATCCATTTTCCCGATTGTCGCCTTTATCTGAAAATCAATCGAATAACAAGTACCTGGAAGCCGACCTGTTGCAAGCCGCACGACGCATCCTTCCCGGACTCGGCACGGGTACCGACGACCAATGGCGGCCGGAGGAAAGTTTTCTGGCACTTGATATCGATGCGGACAGCGCCATCCGTTTGGGCAGAAAGTATCATCAGAATGCAATTGTCTGGTGGGAAAAAGGCGAATTGCCGGCACTTTGGTGGCTCTGATGGCATGTTCATTCGTCCGGCGAGTTGAATTAACCGGACGAATCGCAGACAAAGTTTTTCCGGAAAGTTCCGGTTCTTTGCACCGACTTAGCGTTTGTCGTTGGCGCGGTCGCACGCATCGTTCATCACTCATCGTTCATCACTCCCAACGTGGACATTTCAAAAATTCCTTCTCCCTGTTTCGTCCTCGACGAGGCGCGCTTCCGCAACAACCTGGAACTCATTGCCCGCGTACAACGCGAAGCGGGTGTACAGATCATCCTGGCGTTCAAGGGATTTGCTATGTGGAGCGCATTTCCGATTGTGCGCGAATACGTGCATGGCGCTACGGCTTCCTCGCTGCATGAGGCGCGGTTGTGCTTCGAGGAAATGAAAACCAAAGCACACACCTACGCGGTCGCTTACCTGCCCCGTGAGTTTGGCAAAATCATGGGTTATTCGAGCCATATCACGTTCAATTCGATTACGCAATACCGCCGTTTCCGCAAAAAATTGGAAAAAGCCCCCCACCCTATTAGTCCTGGCATTCGGGTCAATCCGGGTTGGTCGCCGGTCGGTACGGCTTTGTACAACCCTGCCTCGCCCGGCTCCCGGCTTGGCGAACCCGTAGAGAATTTTAAAGGTAAATTGCCCGACGGCATCGAAGGGTTGCACTTTCACACCCTTTGCGAAAGTACGAGTTTCGACCTGGAAAAAACACTCGAATACTTTGAAAATCAGTTCGGCAAGTTTTTTCCGGGCCTGCAATGGGTCAATTTCGGCGGCGGCCACCTGATGACCCGGCAGGGTTATGATGTGGAACACCTGATCCGGGTGTTGAAGGGATTCAAAAGCAGGCATCCGCAGCTGCAGGTCATCCTCGAGCCCGGCAGCGCATTCGCCTGGGACACGGGCGTGCTGGTCGCTACCGTGCTCGACATCGTACATAACAAAGGTGTAAAAACGGCCATCCTCGACGCGTCGTTCACCGCACACATGCCCGACACGCTGGAAATGCCTTACCGCCCCCGGGTGCGCGGCGCCTCAGCGGAACCAACCAAAGCCGACAAACACCAGTACCGGCTCGGCGGCGTGAGCTGCCTCAGCGGCGACTTCATGGAAGAATATGCGTTTGAAAAACCGGTCAAAATCGGCCAGAAGATCGTGTTTGAAGACATGATCCATTACACGATGGTGAAAACGACGACTTTCAATGGCGTGACGCACCCGTCTATTGCGATCTGGCGAAAAGAGGGAAAGTTGGATGTGGTGCGGCGGTTCGGATACCGGGACTATAAAAACAGGTTGTCGTAGACGGATGGCGACGAGGCCGTCTCACAAATTTAAATTTCGACAGGATTGACACAAGATTTACAGGATTTTTTCTCCGAAAAAGGGCGTAAATCCTGTAAATCTTGTCAATCCTGTCAAAAAATATTACTTGTGAGACATCCTCGTCTCGCAAGATATTATTTACCGCAATATCTGGAATTTCTTAACCACATTTCCGGTACTCGTCCGCGCCGAAGCGACATAGAATCCTTCAGCCAGATGGCTGATATCCAGTTCGGTATGCTCCAATTGCACATCGCCGGAGTTGTAAACTTCCCTGCCTGTTGCATCGAATATCGAAAGCGATTCTATTATATCACTGCCGTTCAAATGAATGCGCAGACGGTCGCTGGCCGGGGATGGATAAACGATAAAGTCGCTGTTAGCAGCAGTAACATCCTGTGATCGTTCTTTGCTGCTGCCTATCGGAATTTCTATAGAAAGATTGTTCCCGCTTGTCAGATTGCCGCTTCCGGAAAGCAGTGTAGGATTGTCGATTATGACAGAAAACGATTGTTTTGTGTTTTTGCCCGGCTTACCACCATGAATAATATCCGTGATAATAAAATCACACTGACCTATTACGCCATAACCATTGGAAGAAATACCGTTTGTGCGGGTAAAAGCCGTCTCCAACCTGCCCTGATGCGGATTTTTATCGATCCATAGCGACGGCGCATTCAGATTCAGCCAGGTATTGTCATAATAAGTCATACGCAAAGCAGAATCCACGATATTCGGGCTGAGCGATAAGTCGAAGGTGAACCCGTACAAATCTGTTACGGGTAAGGCCGCACTGCCCAAAACGACTTCGATTTGAACCAGGTCGCCGACTTGAGGATTGGGGGTCAGTATATTCAGCGAAAACGGTAAACCCTTGGAAACGGGCGGAATGTATGGCAACAAGTTGTCGGTCTGACCATAAAAAAGGCTGAGGGCGAGGGTATCTTCATGGTTGATCGTACCGTTCCCGTCGGTATCGGCGTGTTTGACATCGACCGGTTGGCCGGTGAAAGGGTTGTTCCAGTTGCTTCCGGATTGGCCGTACCATTCGAGCGACGCGTCCTGGCGTTCTGCGCCGTCGAGACCCGTGAAATAGCCCAATGGCAGGAGGTCTTTATTGTTGACAATACCGTCTTTATTGATATCGCCGGCCCAGACACAATCATTGATACAATAGGGCGGATCCGAACCAAAGACATCCACGATGTTCATTATAATTTTTACGCTTTGGCATTGCCCGTTTGCAGTCACGCAATAATTCAATTCAAATTCATCTGTTCCTGTATAGCCATTGGAAGGAAAATAAATCATCAGGTTATAACCTGAAAACGTTTGCCCGTTGATCGTATGCGTGGAATAACCCGGAAAATAGGAACAGGTCCCGTGATCAGGCGCATCGAGTATAGAAAAACTGAATCCTGTAAACGGGATTTTATAATTAATTACGAAGGGCGTTGCTACCGGAGTGGTCAGTTCGAACGTCGGCAAAACAGGCGGCAGGTTGCCTACAACCACATTCACGGTTCCCGTTTCCAGGTTGGGAATATACTGATTTCCAAGTCGGTAGTAAAAAGTTGCAACCCCTGTAAAGCCGGAATTAGGCGTAAAAGTGACATTTCCGGCGCCATTGGTGCCGGAAATCGTACCCGGCAATCCATTCGGAGTTACCCAACTTTTGACCAGCAAATTGCCAATATCATTGTCCCGAACATTGAAAGTGACGGGTTGTCCTTTTGGCGTGAATACCTGGTCGTCCATCGCCATTTTGTTCTGGCTTGCCGTATTTAATACATCGACGATAATCGTTTTATAGACCGTTGTGCCAAATGAATCGTTGGACAATACAAACTGGTCGACGCCGGTAAAATTATTGTTCGGCGTATACCGGAAAGCTTGTCCGTTTTCGATCAATACCGTACCGTTGGCTGGCACCTGAAACATAGAATACCCGCTGTATGTCAACGGGATAGACAGTTTTGTATTTTTCGCGGTGGTTACGCGCAACGAGTCGTCGACAGGCGCTCCATTGTTGTGCACACCAATATTTGCATGTGAATTTTTGCAATGATTTGAAGCATCGCAAACCACATAATTGAGATGCGCGACGCCTGTGAATCCGGGCGCCGGGGTGAAAACGACCTGACCGGAGGCGTTGACACTTGCAATGCCGTTGTTGACAAGCGGTATGGTCGAAACCGAAAGCGTACCATTGCCCGTATCGTTTGACAGTACATCGATCGATACAGGGTCTCCGACCGTAGTCACTGCATAGTCGGGCCGGGCGATAAGCAACGACGGGTATACAGAAACACGGTAAGCCTGATAAACAAGATACGGGTAATTGTTGATATAGGTGAGTTGCAAGGTAAAAGTATCAACGCCAATGAAGCCGGGGTCCGGCTGGTAGCTGATCTTGTACACATGGGGATTGCCGGAACCGCCGGTTTGGATCAGTTGAATCGTAAGATCTCCGTGTTTTGGCACCGGGCTGACTTTGTAAACCATCAAACCGATGCCGGCAACAGTATCGGCTACCTGGGTATTTACCGAAGTGGCCAAATTTTTGAAGGCGGCTGACTGTGCTGAAACGAGACGGGGAGCTCCGAAAGCAATGAGCAGGAGGAACAACAACACCCGGTTACGAGGTTGCGGTAAACGTACATTCATGGCTGCGGTATTAAATTAAAAACGACCAAAATTAGACGTTTTCTCAGGTTCCAAACCCCACATGACCAAAAAAAATATCTTTGTGAGCGCCTTTGCCAAAAATGCGTGTCTGATTCGCAGGATAAGTCTGTCGCAGTCAGCCGATTACATTAGTTTGCCGGAAAAAAGATGTCAAAAAAAAATAACACGTCGCCTAAGGAAGAGCACAGCAACAAGGTGTATCAGGCGCTTCGTTTTCTCGATCCGGTCGAACGAAAGCGCTTAGTGAAGTATTTGAACTCACCTTTTTTCAACCAGAGCAAGGCGCTTACCAAACTCGGCGAGCTCCTGCTCGACCATATCGAGAAAAGGAAGGACGGCTTCGACCGAAAGGCTGTCTGGCAAAAAGTTTTCCCCGACGAGGTGTACGACGACGTCAACTTCAGGAAGTATTGTTCCGATCTGCTGGGGTTGGTAGAAGATTTCTTTTCCCATAATAACCTGGTGGACAACTCTTCAAAATGCGGTATCGAACTACTCGATGTTGTTGTTCAGAAAAAAATTGAACCACTCTACCAAAGCGCTTACCGTTCGGCCATGCGGAAGTTGGAAGAACAGCCATTCAATCTATCCAGTTATTTAGATAATTTTCTGATTGAAAAATCAGCATATAAAATCAGAGGGTATGACGACAAGGTAAAAGATGTGCGGCTCAATATTGAAGAGATGTCAATTTACCTGGATATATTTTATTGCATTGAAAAATTAAAGATATTATCGGTGGCTCATAGTCAAAAGCGAGTTGCCGATTTTAATTATCACCTGAACCTGATGGACGAAGTGCTCAACTTTGTTCAACGTTGTGATTTAAGTAAATTCCCCGAATTAGCATTGTATTATTATTCATTTTTAATACTAAAAGACGAGGAAAATGAAAAGCACTATTATAATCTTAAGGAAAGTTTGAAAAAATTCGGAGCGCTTATCAGGCAAAAAGAAGCGATCGATTTGTTCGAATCCGCTATGAATTATTGTATAGGCAGGTTAAATAAAGGAAATGCTGAATTTTTAGAAGAATATTTTAATCTGGTTGAAATCGCATTGGAGCAACGTGTATTTATTGTAAACGGGGAAATTACGGTATGGCGGTATAATAATTTTGTCGCGGCTTCTTTAAGGTTGGGAAAAGAAGCCTGGGCGGAGGATTTTATTGAAAAATTTAAAGATTATCTCCCGCAGGATACCCGCCAAAACACATACACCTTCAATTTGGCTCGCGTCTATCGCTACCAAGGAAAATTTGATAAGGTTCTGAGTTTGATAAGCAATGTCGAATATGAAGATATCGGCTACAACCTCATCAGCAAAGCGATGCTCATTATCACTTATTACGGATTAGAAGAATTCGATACCCTTGATTCGTTTACCGAATCCTTCCGCGTTTTTCTCAACCGACATAAAAACTTTCCACAACAGGTGAGAAAAAGTTACCTCAATCTCATCAAATACACCCGCCGTCTCATCCGCATTCTGCCAGGCGACAAAGCCGCCATCGAAAAACTCCGCGCAGAAATTATACGCGAAAAAGCCACCACCGTCAACCACGAGTGGCTGCTGGAAAAATTAGCCGAGTTAGAGTGAACCGGGTGCAGCAATTTTTTGGAATGTTCCGGCGTTTTTAGCCCGTCTTTTTCAGCCGCAATCAGTTTATGTCATTGAAAGTCAAAACGTTCTTGTTGCTCACTGCCCTGTTCGCCGTTTTTGGCGCACAAGCCCAATCGAAAAATAAAAAAACGGTAAAACTTTCGCCCGAAGCCATCGAACAGCTGCACACGGGGGAGGATACGCTGGCATTGCTGGCATACGCCGTTATTAATGATTCCATCGAACAGGAGCGTTTCGCCGCCTGCCGGGCACTTATCCAGACGCTGGTACGCACCCTGAAAATTGAAAATTCTTTCCAATATCACTTCGACCGGCTGAAAAGTATTTCCATCATGGCGCCGCCGGACAGCAGTTTCCGCATTTTTACCTGGCAATTGTTCGTCAATGACTCTATCTACCGCTACTATGGGGCGATCCAGATGAACAGCCCGGAACTCAAACTTTTTCCACTCATCGACCGCAGCGAAACAATGGACGAACGTCCGGTTTTCGAAGCCTTGCCGCCCGAGCGCTGGTATGGCGCCTTGTATTATACCCTTCGCCAATTCGACACGAAAGAGGGCAACAAATATTTGCTGTGCGGTTACGACGCCTATACCTTTTTTGAAAAAAGAAAAGTGATCGAAGTGCTGAGTTTCGATGCGGCGGGTAAACCCGTATTCGGCGCACCGGTGTTCGACAAGCCCGACGTAAAACAGGCCGAATTGCGCATGCTTTTCGAGTATTCCGCCGAAGCATCGGTGCGGGTCAACTGGGATGAGCAATACCAGTTGATCCTGTTCGATCACCTGATCCCCTGGCCGAGTCCGTTTGGCCGCGGCATTTCGTACGTGCCCGACGGCAGTTACGACGGCCTGCGCTTAGAAAAAGGTCGCTGGAAATACATCGATAAAGTGTTCAACGACGTGCAGGAAGAAGCGCCCCGCCCCGAACCCGTGCTGGATACCCGGCAGGACAAGGACATCATGGGGAAGGATAAAAAAAGGAAAAAAGGCGGATGAGATCATTTACGATTTTGGATTTACGATTTACGATTATCATGATGCGAAAAATGACTGATCGTTGTTTACTTCGGATCAGGGAAATCGTAAATCCAAAATCGCAAATCGTAAATTCTTACGTATTTGTCGCCCGCATCGAATTTAACCGACGCGGTATCCGTTTAAAAAATCACGCACATTCATGCGTTTTTTGCCTTCCATTTGAAGTTCCAGCACCTGAATACAACCGTCCAAGGTGCTGATTTTCAGGTAATTTTTCCCGTCTGAAAAGAATTCGCCGGGGATCGCCGCATCATTTCCTTCCCTCCTTTCCGCTTTCTCCGTTTTCAAAATTTTCAACGTCTTTCCGTCCAATTCCGTCCAGGCGCCCGGGTAGGGACTGAGGCCCCGGATAAAATTGTGCACCACCGCAGTAGGGCGGGCAAAGTCGATCCTGCAGGTTTCGGTATAAATTTTCGGCGCGTGCGAGGCTTCCGTGCCGGCCTGGGGCATTGGCCTGGCGTCGCCGCGTTCGATGGACTGCACCGATTTCAATACCAGTTGTGCGCCGGCCAGCATCATGCGGTCGTGCAATTCGCCCGCCGTTTCGTTTTCTCCTATGGTCAGGCGCTCCTGAAAAAGCAGGTCGCCCGTGTCGATTTCGTGTTTCAGCAGAAATGTCGTCAGCCCGGTCTCGGTCTCTCCGTTGATGATCGCCCAGTTGATCGGCGCGGCGCCCCGGTATTTCGGAAGCAACGACCCGTGCAGGTTCATGGTGCCGAGCGGCGGCATGTTCCATACGATTTCCGGCAACATCCGGAACGCGACCACAATTTGCAAATCGGCCTTCAGCGCACTTAATTCAGCCAAAAAAGCAGGGTTTTTTAATTTTTCCGGCTGCAATACCCGCAAGCCGCGGTCCAGGGCGCATTGTTTCACCGCCGACACCTGCATGCCGTGCCGCCCGCCGGGTTTGTCCGGCGCGGTGACGACTGCCGCCACGTCGTAGCCATTGTCCAGTAATATTTCGAGCGACGGCACCGCGAATTCAGGCGTGCCCATGAAAATAATCTTCACGATGTTGGTTATCGGTTATCGGTTATCGGTTATCGGTTATCGGTTCTTAGTTATCGGTTATTAGTTGTTGGCTCAAAGTTCCGTAACTTTTGCGGGAAACTCCATCGCTTACCAACAATCTGACATAGTTCATCTACAAATTTCATCGCCCCTCCAGCGATGCTCAGTTTGTGAGAGGTGTCATCTGCGAGGAACGAGCAGGTGACATCTCGGCTTGTTTTTGAGATTTCACCCACTCCTGCGTCGTGGATGACACGTCTAAAACCAGAATACCCCTTCAAAGCGAGCATCGCTGTCGCCCTCTGGGGCTGAGTCACAAATTGCAGTATATTTTACTTGCGCACAATCAAGTCCGGCTTCCAACGCCAAAATTTCCAATGTCCAAACTATTTTTACTTTTGTTCAATCAAAACTTAACCAAACAACTTGACAAACAATGAGAAACTTACATCTGCCCCCACTCCTTTTTTCGCTGCTTTCATTTGTATTATCAACAACTGCCGCCGCGCAAACACCCGTCGAAGGTTACGTTTTTGAGGAAAACAACCGGGGCTACCTGCGACAGGTGAAGGTGATGATTTTGGAATTGCCCGCCAATATCGTCCGTACCGACACTTTCACCGATGCCGAAGGTCATTTTGCAGCAACCCTGGCGCCCGGCGAATACCGGATCGTGGCAAAAAAAGACATCTTTTTTGACCACGAACAAACTTTCAAAGTCGGGAAAGAAAAAGTTTTTCTCAAATCGGAAATGAAACGCAGGCCGGGATACCTGTTCGATGTGACCATCGCAGAAGCAGGGGAAAACCCCGAATTGGTGGTCGACGCCGTTCAGGGCGCCTGGATCGAAATATTCAACCGCACGCAGAACCGCTCCGAACTGGTGCTTCAAAATCACCCCAACTCTTTTTTTCAACAAACTTTCGAACGAGGAAATCACTACACCATCCTCATCCGGAAACCCGGCTTTATCGCCAAACGCATCGAAGTGTACGTCAATGTGGAAGGCTGTATCCTGTGTGTGGATGGTGTGTCGTCGCTCACGCCTGGTGTCACCGACAACCTGACTGCAGGCAATGAACTGGGCACTTTGCTTGCCAACATCGAACTGGAACGCGCCAAAATCGACAAACGCATCCAGATCCAGAACATCTACTACGACTTCGACAAGTGGGACATCCGCCCCGATGCCGCCGAACGCCTCGACCACGTGGTGACGCTGTTGAAAGACAACCCGGGCATGACGGTAGAATTGGGCTCGCACACCGACAGCCGCGGCAAAGACGACTATAATATGGTGCTTTCGGACAAACGCGCCGCCGCCGCAGTCGCCTACATCGAAAGCGAAGGCATCGACACCGGGCGCATCTCCTACAAAGGTTATGGCGAAAGCCAGTTGGTCAACCGCTGCCGCAACGGGGTGAACTGCACCGAAGAAGAGCATCAGCAAAACCGCCGCACCGAATTGCGTATCACCGGTATTTCGAATGATTCGCTGGAATACCGGAACTGGAAGAGCCTGGAACAGATCGTTCAGGAAGAAAATGCCGAACAAGCCAAAAAACCCAAAAAGTCCGGGCCAAAACCCCGCAACCGCCAGTTGCCGGAGGCAAACAATTCGGTGCCGGCGCCTGAAATAGAGCCGGGCGCTCCTTCCAATGAAAACGTAATCGTGCAGGAACAGGGTGGCGGTACACCTTATGTGCCACAATCCATGCTGGCAGAATACAGCGGTTATGCCGTAGAAATTGCCCGAACGGATCGGGCGCTGCTGGCAGAGCGCGATTCCATTTTAAAACAACACCAACCCATTTTCATGCGCCGGGAAGCCGATAAAAAGTATTGTTACTTCATCGGCGATTTCAAAGAATTGAGCGCCGCCCGCGACTTTTTGAACACGACGGCTTTGCCAAAATTTCCCGATGCCCGGTTGGTAGAGTTTAAAAAAGGTGAAAAAACATACATTAAATAATCGACTCTGTGTTCAAATAAATGTATCCTCTTACTTAACGCCCATACAATGAACGAATTATCCTGGAAAAACGCCGAAGGGCTCGATCTCTTCGCCGCCGAATGGCCGGTGGAAAAACCGAGGGCCGTCATCGCACTGGTACACGGTCAGGGCGAACACATCGGGCGTTACCGGCACCTGGGTGAATGGTACAACCGGCATGGTATCGCTGTGGTGGGTTTCGATCATCAGGGCTACGGGCGCAGTGCGGGCAAACGCGGCCATGCCAAAAACCTGCAGGTGTTGCTCGACGACATCGGCCGGTTGATCGATGAAGTGAGTCGTCGCTACGCCGGCGTGCCGCTTTTTTTGTACGGGCACTCGATGGGCGGCGGATTGGTATTGAACTATGCTACCCGCCGGCATCCCACCCTGACCGGGTTGATCGCCACCGCTCCGTGGATCCGGTTGGCGTTTGAAGCGCCCGCAGTGAAAGTGATTGCCGGGAAAATTTTGAGAAAGTTTATGCCTGCGCTTACCTTGCCGACTGGTTTGGCAGCCCGTTTTCTTTCGCACGATCAGGCCGTCGTGGATGCCTACCTGAAAGACCCGTTGGTGCACGACCAACTCAGCGCGGCAGCCGGTATGGCACTGCTGGAAGGCGCCGAATGGCTCGACCGTTACGCCGGAACATTTACTTTTCCGGTGTTGCTGATGCACGGCGGCGGCGATAAAATCACTTCTCCGGTGGCGACCCGGGAGTTTTTCAGCCGGGTAAAAGGCAATGTCACGCACCGGGAATGGCCGGAGTTATACCATGAAATTCACAATGAAAAAGAAAAAGAAGAGGTATTTGAATTTACACTGGCGTGGATGGATCGGATTATTGAATAGGTGCGGCATGACCGCTTTGCGATCATTGACTAAGAAATAATCCTGCAAGCGGTCATGCCACACCTACGCCACGATCAAAAGTTTTTTATCACAAATGCTGTTGGCCACTACGTTAACAACGGCATATTCAAATTTTCACACTGAAAATGAAACAACTATTCGCTTTTTCCCTGTCCCTTTTTGCCTTTACTCCTTTCTCCTATTCCCAAATAACCGACCCCAAAGCCACCGAAGTATGGCAACCCGAACCCCGGGTTGTCACGCCCGGCATGGGCACGAAACCGCCTTCCGACGCAATTGTGCTGTTCAAAGGCATGGATTTTTCGGAATGGATCAGCGCCAAAGATTCCAGTGCGCCAAAATGGTATCTGAACAGCGACAGCAGCACGACCGTATTGCCGGAGGCAGGCGATATTATGACGAAGCGCGCCTTTGGCGACTGTCAGTTGCACATCGAATTCCGCACACCGGTCAAAGTAAAAGGAGAAGGACAGGGCAGGGGCAACAGCGGCATTTTTCTTCAAAGCCGCTATGAAGTCCAGGTGCTCGATAATTTTGAAAACCGCACTTACTCCAACGGCCAGGCAGGTTCTCTTTATAAACAGACCATTCCGCTTGTGAACGCCTGCCGCAAACCCGGCGAATGGCAAACCTACGATATCCTCTACACCGCTCCCCGCTTTAATGCCGACGGCGTACTGATCGCACCGGCTCGTGTTACTGTCATTCAGAATGGCATTGTGGTTCAGTTGAATACCGAAATAAAAGGCACGACCGTGTATATCGGGTTACCGAAATACGAGGCGCATGGTAAGGCCCCCATCCGCTTGCAGGATCATGGCGATCTGGTGAGTTACCGGAATATCTGGATCCGGGAATTGTAAATGACGGTTTTTGGATAATATGAATGCCGAAAGGCGAATACATGAAACCCAATGCAAAAGCGGCTTCCCGGAGTTTCCGGGAAGCCGCTTATCATTTAATTTCAATAAAACCAATGACTTAGTGACAAACGGCCACTTTAGCCATCGTGGCCCCTTCGCTGGTGCGGATCCACGCCAGGTAGTAACCCGAAGGCAGGTCGTTGACATTGAAAGTCAGTTGACCGTCCTGGAATTCTTTCACCGTCTGGCTGCGCACCGGGCGGCCATTCCAGTCGATCAGCGACACCGTCACCGATTTGTTCACTTCCGCCAGTTTCAGATCGATAAGCACCACATCGGAGGCCGGGTTGGGCGTGATCTTGTACTTCGCGATATCGAGCGGTTTTTGCTCTTTCGCATTGAGCGGGTCGAAACCTTCCATTTGGAGGCGCGTGATGACCTTGGCGCCGCCCCATCCTGAGTTATAATAGGTTCCCTGGATGACAAGCGGAGTCGTCGGGATGATCGCATAAGGTACATCGAGCGTGTTGCTGAAGCGCGGGCAATAACCCGTTCCTGCATTGGTGCCGTCGTAGTAAATCGATACAAAATAAGGGTGGTTCGGTTTCAACGGTACGGGGAGCGTCGGTTCGTTCGCGTCGTATACCGGCACGTTGATCAGGCTGTCTACCGGCTCGTCGCCGGTCAGGATATAAGTTCCGAAACCGACTTCCTGGTTCGTCAGGTCATCAAAATTGGTTTCAAGATCTATGAAACCGTCTTCATTGTAATCCGCATCGTACACAATAAAATTGATCGTATTGGCGTCGTCCAATGTCGAATATACGGTGTCGGCATTCGCGATACCGAAAGTGACATAGGTGGCATTGCCGCCGTTGTCGCCCGTCACGCACAAGCCGGCGTTTTGAACAATGAATTCACCCGCGATAAACAGGCTGTCGACTACGCCTACACCATTGGGGTCGAGGACTAAGTTGTCGGTTGCAAAGGTGTATTCGGTGTGCTCAAAATAAGCGTAAAGCGAGTCGCGCGGCTCCGTGAAGGCACTGTTGCTGAACGTTACCTTGAACTTACCGGTCACCGGTTCCGGCATAAATTCCGGAAAATCAACCGTATCGGATGCCAGTGAAGCGAGCGTCGGGATCGTAACGGACAGCGTCTGAACGCTGCCGGAGGGCGATTCTATGTCGGCTTTCACAACAACATCGGTGAGCTCGTTGGGGCTGCGGTTCGAGAAAATAACACCCATAATGCCTTCCCCGATCGTATCCACCTGGGTAACCGGAGTGGCGTAGTGGTACACTGCCGTCTGCTCTTTCATACGGGGGAAAAGGAAGCAGACTTCCACCGGTTGGCCGGCTTTCAGCGCGTTATCGATCTCGATACTGGTTTGACGCTGCAGGAAAATAGAAGGAATGGTTACTGCGGCAGCACTGTCGCTGCCCGCCATACCGCCGAAGTACAGGCCGGACGGCACATAAGCATGACACGGTTGGTCTGCCGCATTTAGGAAGTGGTTCACTACGATTACCGCTTTCGCACCGGCCTGTTGAGCATTGTATACTTTGAGGCTGAAGCCGCAGGCTGCAGGAACGCCCCCACGGCGAATAAGCGCAATTTTCCCGGTGAGACTACCCGCGGGTAGCGGATTGCAGCCAAACGAATCGGGCAGCGCCCAAATCACATCGCCGCAAAGGTCCTGGGTGACATCGGGGCCAAAAGTGGCGCCTACCCAACCGCATTCCAGATAGTTTTCCTGAATGTCCTGAGCAATGCTTGCAGGAGATACGATACGCACGGTAAAACCATCACCGTCAGTACCGGGAGTAGCTTGCGCATTCGCAGCAAAGGAGATGGAAAGAATGCAAAGACATAGCAATGCAGCCTTCATCGAAAGAAGGAAATGTTTTTTCATAACACGGAGGAATTTAAAAATTCATGAATTGTTTGTCGGGCAAATATAGAGCCTTCGGAAAACTGCCAAGCATTTTTCAACTAAATCAGTCAAATTTTTACATCCGGGCTAAAAGGTTTTCCCAACATGGCAAACAAGTTTATAGCTTTCAGCTGTTTTTTTGCCCCGGTCAACATTTCTTTTTTCATTTTTTAATTTTTTCAAAATCATAAGATTTATGAAAGCGAAATACTTATACACTCTCCTTTGCCTCTTCTGGACCTCCGCTCTGATGGCCCAATCAAAGGTATCGGGCAACGTACCGGTTGTACCCAACCCTCAACCGGCGCCCTACCTCCGGACAACTTTGCTCCCGAACGAGCAATACCTTCCCGAGCCCGAAAACCCGAACCCTGTCACCAACCCGGCCGTTTCTTACCGCGACGATGAGGTCGTGGCACTCACCACCTGGGACGCCCAGGGGTACGGTTGCATGACCTCCCGCATCTATCCCGACGGCGACGGCAACCCGGTAGCCACCTGGATCCATGCAACCGACCTCGGCGGCACAACCGGCACGTTCGCCGAGCGCGGTACGGGTTACAACGTACGCACACCGGCAGGTACCTGGCCTTTGGTATCCGGCCGCATCGAAGCGGTGCGTACCGGTTTTCCGGCCGCTACCCGCCTCAACGACGGCACGGAAATCGTGGTAGCCCACTACACCGGCGTCACACCGTACACCATCCACGTAGCCCGCAAAGGTCCGGGGGAAACGACATGGACCGAAACCGACCTTGAAAACCCCGCCGGCGCCGGATGCCTGTGGCCCCACATATCGGTAGGCGGTCAGGATGGCAAAACCGTACACGTCATCGGAATAACAACGCCCGTCGCAAATGCCGGCACCCTGTATCAGAATGTTGACGGTCAGTTGCTCTACTGGCGCTCCACCGACGGCGGTCTGACCTGGGATAAAAAGCATGTTATTATTCCGGGCCTGGACAATACTAAAATCCTCGCGCTGAGTGCGGACGCGTACACCGTCGATGCGAACGGCGAAACAGTAGGCGTGGCGATTTTTCCCGACTGGAACGACCTTATGTTGTTCAAATCTTATGACAACGGCGAAACCTGGGAACAAACCATCGTAAACGATTTTCCCGATGGTGTTGAAAACTACAAACCCGCCCCGGGGAATATGTACGACATCGACGACATCGGTTATATCGATCCGAATACCCCGGATACGAACCACCTGGCGGTATTTTCATCCGACGGTTACGGCTCCTTGCTGATCGACGATGGCGCCCAGGCCCATATCTGGTTCGGATACATGTACTACATTGATACTGATTTTTCGGACGCACAATCATCCTACTACCCGGGCATGAACGGGCTTTGCTATTGGAAAGAAAGCTGGGATACCGACAATTTCAAGATCATTACCGGCGCGCTCGACTACAACGGGGATACGCTGCTCTCCATCACCGGCGGCATTGCCGCGATCGGCCCGTATTATAACAACCTCGCCAGTTTCGCCACCACCGGTATCGACGAAAACGGCGTAATTTACTTAGTCTATGCCGCCCTCCACGAACTGTACCGCTCCGACTGGGGAGCCGAAAAAGATCAATACTACCGGCACTTGTATGTGATGAAATCGACCGACAACGGCGACAACTGGAGCGATCCTTACGAACTCACTGCCCCACCCTACATTTCGGAAGATTTTGTTCCCTACATCGAATCGGTGTGGCCGGCCATCCCGCGTCATATCGACAATGGTAAAGTATGGGTGTTGTACCAACAGGACGGAACACCCGGCACGGAACGTTATGGCGCCAACCACGCGCCCGCCGAAAGCAGCATCAACTGGTTCGAAGTGCCGGTGGACGACATCCCGGCATACGTCGGGGTCTTTAACCCACCCGCAGCCGACCCTGCATTCGATCTTGTTTTGTCGCCAAACCCCGCCGCTGCCACCGTCCTGCTTTCCGCCACTTTTGAAGGAAGCAACCCGGCCTTAGTGGAAGTGTTTGACGCCATGGGGATGCTCGTGCAACAGTACCGCCTGCCGCAAAACGGCGCCGGCCGGCAAACTTTAACCGTGCCGGTGCAACATTTGCAAAGCGGAACTTACTCCGTCCGCGTTACGCAAGACGGTCGCTTTGACATTGCTAAGTTGCTGAAAATCTGATATTATGTAAAAAAGGATTTTTTTGAATATTAACCTTTTTTGGCTATAACTACGGCGTCCCCGATAACGGGGACGCCGTTTTAATTTTTCAAAATTTAACTAAACACAGCTTAATAAAATCCTGAACGGCTCGTTAAACCCACGATTTAATCCTTCTGTACAATATGCAGTCACCGCAGGCAAGCAGCCGGCGCTGAACATCCCCGCCCTCAAATACCCACCATTTATTATTGTTGAATTTGTTGAATAGTTGAAGTGGTTTCGTTGAACCCCTTCAACTATTCAACCAATTCAACCATTCGATTGACTGCGTTTTGAACCGATTTTTTCTTTTCTTTTAACTAAATATCCTTTCCGAACATGGCATCTCTTACACCCATGCAAGGCGCCTTAGGTCATCGGTATGCAGCACACCTGCTGCGCCGGACAAGTTACCGCTACACCAAAGTCAAGGTGGACGAAATGGCCGGTCAAACGGCCGCTCAGGCGGTGGCTTCGCTGCTCCAACTTTACCCCTTGCTGAACGATCAGCCGGTTTATGATCAAAACGAAGCCGCAGGCAACGCTTCACCCGGCACCTGGTGCCTTCCGCCCGGCGCCTTGCCGCCGACCGAAGATTTCAAACTGCGCCCCTGGCTCGCCGCCTGGTGGGTCAACGAAGCGCTCAACGATCCGGGGATCGGCCACCGCATGACGTTTTTCCTGCACCAGTTCAATGCAATGGCCATGACGGCTTTCCTGACCGTACATTACTTCGATTACCTGACTTTACTCCGCTGGTCGGCTTTGGGCAACTTTAAAAAGTTGGCGACCAAAATGGTCGTGGACAATGCGATGTTGAAATACCTGAACAACACCGAGAATTCCAAAGACAACCCCAACGAAAACTTCGCCCGCGAATTCTTCGAACTCTTTACCATCGGCAAAGGCCCGCAGATCGGCCCGGGCGACTACACCAATTATACGGAGGACGACATTGTGCAGGCTGCCAAGGTGCTCACCGGCTTCCGGGTAAAAGGCGGCCGCAGCGTGATGGACACCGAAACGAACATCCCGCGCGGCGGCGTTAACTATGCCGAACACGACGACACTGCCAAAACATTCAGCGACAAATTCCAGGGCACCACCATCGCTGCGGCAACCGACGAAGCCGGCATGTGGCTCGAACTGGACGCATTCGTGAACATGACCTTCGCCCAGCCCGAAACGGCCAAAAACTTTTGCCGCAGGCTCTACCGCTTCTTTGTGAGCCGCTACATCACACCTGAAATCGAAAGCGACATCATCACTCCTCTTTCCGACACCTTCATTGCTAATAATTTTGAAATCAAACCCGTGCTGGAACAACTCTTTCAAAGCCAGCACTTTTTCGACGCCGACGATTCGGACAACAAGGACGAGATCATCGGCGGCATCATCAAATCGCCCATAGAACTAGCCCTGCAAAGCATCACGTTTTTCGACCTCCCCGTGCCCAAACCCGATACCGATCTGGAGGCTTATTTTGACTTTTTGGGCAGGGGCGTGACAGACCGGATGTTCCAATTAGCCAACATGCCGCTCTTTTATCCGCCCGACGTGGCCGGTTATCCGGGATATTTCCAGGAGCCCGATTTGCACCGGCAGTGGTTCAATGCAAGTACGATGGTGGCGCGCTACAAAATACCGGCGATGTTGCTATCAGGAAAAATGACCGTCGGTGATACGCCCGACGATCCGCTCGGTTCCAAATTCGACGCGGCAGCATGGGTTAAAAACAGCGGCGTCATCAGCGATGCGACCGACGCTTATGTGCTGGTGCAGGACCTGTTGACCTACCTGCTTCCGGAGGAGACCGACACCGACCGATTCAACTATTTCCACAACATCGTTTTCCTCGACCAATTGCCGCCTGCCGACTGGACCTACGAGTGGCAAAACTACCTGAACACGGGCGACGACACCGAAGTGAAAATCCCGCTCGGGCGGCTGTTCAATGCCATTTTGTATTCGGCGGAATATCAATTGTTATGAGTGTTTGAGTATAGGAGTGCCTGAGTGTGGGAGTTTCGGAGAAGGAAAAATTGTTGATTAAGTTACCGAAAACCAACGCTTTAATTTATGATTAATACACTTTCAAGCGCATTCGCTTTTCAGGCACTCAGGCACTCAAATACTCAAACACTCATTCCCCCAACCTTTTTTGGATGTAACGAATGAACCCACCTGTAAGATTGAGCGCATCATCTACTTCTTTGTGGAGTTGCGTAAGGGTTTGCAGAGGCAAGTAATTCACATCTTCAAAAAGATATAGCATACTCTTCACTTCGTTTTTGAGTGAAAAGAGAAACGTGTTTTGCTCGCAAATATATAACAAATCAGTCAAGTAGCGACCTAACTCAAACACTCAGAAACTCAAAAACTCAAACACTTTTTTTAACATGAAAAGACGCAATTTTCTCAAAATATTTCCTGCTGCGGGCGTATCGTCGTTCGTAGTCAACGGTCACGCCATGCGGCCTTTTGCCAACAGCAAAATCGCCAAAATCATGTCCGCATGCGACGGCGTGGAAGACCGTGTGTTGGTACTCATCCAACTCAAAGGCGGCAACGACGGACTGAACATGCTCATCCCCGTGCAGCAATATCCGCTGTACGCCGCACTGCGCCCGTCGATCAAGATTCCCAATACCGGGGCGAACAAATACCTCGACCTCGACAACACCTTGCCAGGCATCGATAAAGTGGGCTTGCACCCGGTGATGACGGGACTGAAAGACATGTATGACGATGGCCTGGCTGCCATTGTGCAAGGCGTCGGTTACACCGATATGAACGGCTCGCACTTCAAAGGCACCGATATGTGGCTTTCAGGCGGCGACGGCACCCCGGAGAAGAACAACCTGCAATCCGGCTGGATGGGCCGCGCACTCCAGGCGATGTATCCCGACGTGCAGGGACTGCCCACGACCGAAATGCCCGACCCGCTCGGTATCCAGGTAGGCGACCCCAACCCGTCGCTGGGCTTCCACACGGAAACCCAGCACCAAAACATGCTCAACCTCAGCGGCCAGGACCCGGCCGGTTTTTACTCGCTGATCCAAACCATCGGCGGCGCTCCCCTGCTCAATGTCCCGGATTCGGAATACGGCGAGGAAATCGCCTACATCCAGGGCATCGAAAAAAGCATCAGCCTGTATGCGCAGCGCATCAGCGATGCCTTCAACGCCGGCACGAACGCCAATTCCGCTTATCCGGATATCGACATTGCCGATCAGTTGAAAACCATCGCCCGCCTGATCAAAGGAGGTCTGAAAACCAAAATTTATCTCTGCTCGATGGGCGGCTTCGATACGCATGGCGCACAGGTTTTTGAAAACCAGACCACTTCCGGCACCCACGCCGGCCTGTTGAAAAACTTCTCGGATGCGATAAAGGCCTTTTTCGACGACCTTGAAGGGTTGGGGATCGCCGAACAGGTGACTGCCTGCACGTTCTCCGAATTTGGCCGTTGCGCCCGTGAAAACGGTTCGCTCGGTTCCGACCACGGTACGCTGGCGCCGATGTTCATGTTTGGAAAAAACATCAAAGCCGGCGTGGTGGGTACCAATCCCAACCTCGGCGTACTCACGCAGGACAATCAGTTGTCGGACATGCAGTTCGACTACCGGCAGGTATTCGCCACACTGCTGCAGGACTGGTTGGGCGCCAACAACTACGTGTTGGAACAGACTATGTTTGAAGGTTACACGAAAGTGGCGGCTGTCGATGCGGCGGCAGTGGTCACCCCCGATTGCTACATCGGCGGCGCCACTTCCATCTTCGACCCGCTGACCGGCAAAAAGGCGCTCACGGTTTTCCCGAATCCGGCCAATTACAGCGCCGAGGTTTCGTTTCAAAGCCTGTCGGCTTTCGATGCCCGGCTGACGCTGCACAACTTAGGCGGGTCGCTCATTTCGGCCAGTTCCGTAAAAGTGCAGGCGGGTTCGAATCTTTATTTCGTCGATGTAGCCTTGCTGCCCGCAGGCAATTATTTCGTTCGTTTGGAAAACAAATACTCAGGCAGGGCAGAGGTGGTGAAACTTGCCGTTGCACACTGATCGAAAAACAAATACAACCAACTTACGGGCGCCTGGCGGAAATTCCGCCGGGCGCTTTTTTTGTTTCTATCATAGATGTCGGGCTAAGTGTTATGGTGTACGCTGCGTTTTTTCCGCAAACCGACTATCATTATGTGATTTGCCGCCAGAAAACCACTCCATTTTGCCCATATTTTACATGGCGTAGTAGTGGTGAGGTGGTTTTTTGTAATTAAGATGCAGGTTTGTCGGAATTTCATCCTGCCAAAAAAATCAAGTGCCGAATTTTTTCCTAAAATCGAAAATTGTACTACCTTCGGGAAAATCCGATCGCACACATGACGCTAATCCGACTTACCCTCCTTTTATCCATGCTTGTTACGGGTTGTTTGCAAGGACAAACACCCCTGCCACCGGCCAATGTCGCCGCTGCCGGCTACGACAGTCATGTTGAGTTGACCTGGCAACCAAGCACTTCGCCCAATACGACGGGCTACCAGATATTCCGCTCGACCGACGGCGTCAATTTCGACCTGCTTAAAAGTGTCGCCCCTTCCGCAAGCTCCGCCCTCGACTGGACGGGCGACGAAGGCCAAAACCTGAGCCTTCAATACAAGATCAAAACGACGGGTACGCTGGGTTCGATCAGCGATTTTTCGGTAACGGCAAGTGCAACCACTCAACCCATGAGCGATGAAGCGCTTATGGAGATGGTGCAGCGTTATACCTTTCGTTATTTCTGGGACTATGCCCACCCGGCAAGCGGGCTTGCCCGCGAGCGCAACAACGGCGATCCGCAGATCGTAACCACAGGTGGTTCCGGTTTCGGCATCATGGCCATTGTCGTCGGCGCGGAGCGCGGCTGGGTGACGCGGGAGGCCGCCGTCGACCGGATGCTCCAGATCATTTCGTTTCTTCAATTGGCCGATCGTTTTCACGGCGTTTTTCCGCATTGGCTGAACGGCTCGTCGGGAAAAGCAATCCCTTTCAGTCAGTTTGACGACGGCGGCGATTTGGTGGAGACGGCTTTCCTGATGCAGGGGCTGCTGGCGGCACGCGAATATTTTGACCAGGATACGCCGTTGGAAACATCGCTGCGCAACGCCGTCACCGGCTTGTGGGAAGATGTGGAATGGGACTGGTATCGAAAAAACGGCAGCAATGTGCTCTATTGGCACTGGTCGCCCAACTATGGCTGGCAAATGAATTTCCAACTGCGCGGTTTCTTCGAAGCGCAGATCGTGTATATCCTCGCGGTGGCTTCGCCCACACATGGCGTTCCGGCCAGTCTGTATCAAACTGGCTGGACATCAGGCAATTACGGCAACCAAAGCACGTATTACGGTTATCCGATCTTCTGTGGCCCCCCCGCAGGCGGCCCTTTGTTCTTTGCACACTATTCTTACTTGGGATTCGACCCCCGGAATGTGAAAGACGCTTTTTGCAATTACTTCGTACGCAACAAGAACCACTCGCTCATTCAACACACCTACAGCGTCGATAATCCTTCCAATTATACCGGTTACTCTGCCGAATGCTGGGGACTGACTTCGAGCGACGACCCTTCCGGCTATGTTGCGCACCACCCCGGGAACGACAACGGTACGATTTCGCCGACAGCCGCGCTTTCTTCCATGCCTTACACCCCGGCGCAAAGCCTCGACGCGCTGCGGCATTTTTACCGGGTGCAGGGAGAAAGGCTGTGGGGGCAATACGGCTTCTTCGATGCTTTCAACCTCAAACAAAACTGGTTTGCCCAGTCGTACCTGGCCATCGACCAGGGGCCCATCATAGCAATGATAGAAAACCACCGGAGCGGCTTGTTGTGGGACGTGTTTATGCAAAACCCGGAAATTCAACCCGCATTGGATGCCATTGGTTTTCAACCGGATGCAAGCGGCGCCTCGGATTATCTTACAGAAAAATACGGTTTTGATGCGCATATTTTTCCCAATCCATCCGCCTCCAGCGAAGCGTTGAACCTCGAATTATCCCTGGTTCAGCCTCAAAAAATGACGGTGACTATCACAAACCTCCAAGGCGGAATGGTCCGCACCCTGTTCCAAAACCGGGAAATGCCCGCCGGTATTTTTAATGAAAATTTGATGTTGGAGGTGCTGCCGCCCGGACTGTATTTGTTGGAAATAAAAAACGAAAAGGGGGATGAGAGGGTCATTAAGGTCATTAGGGGTCATTAAAACCGTGCTGTGTGAATTTACGATTTTGGATTTACGATTTACGATTATCCCGATCCAAATTAAAGTACGATCTGTCATGTTTAGTAATCATGATGATCGTAAATCGTAAATCCCAAATCGTAAATCGCAATACAACGAAACAACAAACTCATTTTCAAACTCAACCAATCTAAAAAGCAGTGTTTATGAAAAAAGTCTTTCTTTCAACCTTACTCGTCCTGTTGGGCTTTTTCGGAGCCAATCTTCAGGCTCAAATCATCTACGAAGATTTCGAGGGGGGCGTTGCCGACCTCAACTGGGTGGCACCGCCCCCCGGCAACGGAACGTACAACGGAGTGATCGCCAACCCCGGTCCTGATGCCGTGAACGGCAGCGGATTCGTCGGCTCTTACACCAAAGGCGCCACCGGCTACAGTCTGTTCTGGGATCCGGCGCTGACTGCACCACTCGATCTGAGCGTGAACAACCAGTTCAAACTCAAGGTTTGGTGCGCCACGGCCACACCCGTGCTCCTGAAGTTCGAAGGCACCGGGCCGGCGATTGAAAAAACCGCGGTGATGCCTGCCGCCAACCAATGGGTGGAACTCACTTTCGACATGAGCGGCGGCGAGTTTTACACGGGACTTACGAAGGTCATCATCTTCTTCGACCCGGGCAACGACGCCAGCACCCACACCTATTATTTCGACGACCTGCGTGCCATACCTGCGCCGCAGAACATCGAGACATTTGAAACGCCTTCAGGCATCACGTGGTCGACTATCAACAGCACTTACAACGGCGCAATCGCCAATCCCGGCGCCGACGGGGTGAACGGTTCGGCAACGGTCGGGTCGTTTACCAACAACCCGGCTTTCGACTACAATTTTGCAAAAGGCACTTTGGCCGCACCGCTGAATTTGTCCATCTACAACCAGATTAAAATCAAAGTTTGGGCGCCGAAAGCCACCGAACTGTTGTTCAAACTGGAAGGTAGCGGCGAAGCCAAAGAGTTCACGAAAAACATCGCTGTCGCCAAAAAATGGCAGGAGTACACTTTTGACTTCTCTTCGGCAGCCGGTTTCACGACGATCAACAACCTGCTTATTGTTTATTCACCCGGCGTACTCGGCAGCATGGACACCTTTTATATCGACGACATCCAGGCGCTGCCGCAAGGTCCCTGCGCGGGCTCCACACCCGACCCTGATATGATCGACGATTTCGACTGCAACCGCAACGCAGTGTACGACAACGGCTGGGACAGCCTGCATGTGGTGAAAAATCCCGACCCGAACGCCGACAACAACTCACGCAAAGTAGGCGAATTCCGCCGCCCTGCCGGTACCGGCACCGAGTATGCAGCTTTTGTGGTGGACTACGAAAAACCGATCGACCTGACGGCCCGTTACAAATTCGCCCTAAAACTGTGGGCGCCGAAAACGGGCAATCTGTTGTTAAAAATTGAAGGTGGTTCTTCTCCCAAAGAAGTGAGCGTGCCGGTAACGGAAACCAACAAGTGGGTGGAATACATCATGGACTGGAAAAGCGAAGCAGGAGAGGGCCACGACCGGTTGGTGATGTTCTTCAATGCAGGTGTGAACGGCGTACCCGGTGAGATTTACTACGTGGACGACATCAAACTCTACGCACCGAAAGGCATCGACCTGGAGGACTTCCAGGCAACACCGCTCAATCTCGGTTGGCAGCCCTTCAACGGCGACGGAACCCTCCACGGCGCATTTACCGCGCCAACAGCCAACCCGAACCCCAACACGGTGAACAATTCCACCCAGGTCGGCTGCTATTCGAAAGGTTCTTCGACGCTTTCCACGCTCCAGGCCATCAACGTGACCGCCAACTTCGACCTGTCGGAGTTCCCGCAGTTCAACCTCGATGTGTACAGCCCGGCCTCGGCTACCGCCGGCACAAAGGTCAGAATGCAATTGTTTTCACCCACCGCCGGCAATCAGTCCGTCGACGTAGGCATTACAACCCCTGGTCAGTGGGAAACCTTGAGTTTCGACTTTTCACCATTTTCGGCCGTGTTGGACTTCGGCGAGATCCGGATCATTTTCGACCCCGAAACAGCCGCTGCCGGCCAATCTTGGTGTATCGACAACCTGCGCCAGGGCGTGGCTACGGTCGATCCCTGTGTCGGCGTCGTACCCAACCCGGTGTTCATCGACGACTTCGAATGTCAGCGCAACTACACCGAAATCTTTTATGGCGGCGCCGATCTGAAGGCGATCAACAACCCTCCTGCGCAACAAACCGTGGATAATTCTTCGCTTAAAATCGGCGAATACAAAGACCCGACAGGCGGTGGCACCGCTTATGCAGGCATCGGCTTCCGATTCCCTGCACCGCCCGACCTGAGCCTGAACAACCAGTTGGAAGTACAGGTATGGTCGCCTTTTGACAACGTACCGTTCCTTTTCAAAATTCAGGCGAACGGCGCCAATGTGGAGCACCGTGATACGCTGCCTGAGAAGGGCAAATGGCACACTTTCAGCACTGATTTCAGCGGTGCAATCGGAACACTTGGCAATGAAGTGGTCATTTTCTTCAATGAAGGCAATGAGACCGCCGGCGGCACCTACTATGTGGACAATATTCGCTGGCGCCGTGCCGGTTACAAGGGCTGCGTGGGCGATAATGAAACGGACAATACGACACTTCCGGACTTCACTTATTTCAACAACGGCACGTTGGACGGTCAAAACGTCGGGATCGTGGACAACCCCTTGAAAGCGGGCATCAACACCAGTAACAAAGTGGTTCGTTATGTTCAGGCTGCGAACGCCAGCATTTTCTCCGGCGCATTTTCCCCGCTGGATGCAGCCATCGACTTCTCGGGCACCAAGCAAATCAAAACGAAGGTATTGATGGACCACCTCGGCAAATTCACCATGAAAGTGGAAACGTTCGGCAACCCGGTTCCGCCTGTCGAGATCACGCTGGAAAACACGAAAGTAAACGAGTGGGAAGAACTCGTGTTCGCATTCCCAACGGTAGGCGACAATGACAAATACTACCGCCTCACCGTGCTGGTTGACATCACCTCTGTCGGCACCGGCACTGACCGCGTCACCTATTTCGACGATATCGTGGTTGGCGACGGGGCTTGCGGCGTGATCGGGACATTCACACCGACGGTAGCAACCATGCGTATTTCTCCCAACCCGGTGACGGACAACCTGCGCGTTCAGAATTTCGAAGGTGTCGCACGGATTGACATTTTCAACGTATTCGGTCAGCGTCTTTCAACGGTCACTACTTCCAACGACGTGCTGACGAATATCGACGTCGTTGGTTTGCCGGCAGGCATTTACACCCTGGCAGGCTACAATGACCACGGACAATTGATCGGCAACGCCAAGTTTGTGAAACAGTAACAACGGTAGAAGGTAGAAGGTGGAGGGTAGACGGTTGACGGCTTACCCTCCGCCTTCTACCCTCCACCTTCTACCTTCCACCTTCCATCGTTTGCCACCATGTTGCTTCGCATTTTACTGATACTGAGTTTCTTTTGTGCCTGTTTCCTCGCCGGCGCGCAACAAGCCGTCGCACCCATCGGCGCTGAAAAACCGCCGTTTTCTTTGGACGAAGCGCAACGCCGCCATTTCCTGTTCTTTTGGGATTTGGCGGACAAAACTACCTTTCAGGTGCCCGACCGCTACCCGAGAGACGATTTTTCAAGTATCGCCGCTACCGGTTTCGGGCTTTCCGCTTACCTTGTAGGTGCAGAACGCGGATGGGTGACGCGGGCACAGGCAGCAGAGCGGGTGCTGAAAACGCTCCAGTTTTTACAAAATTTACCGCAAGGCCCCGAGCCGTCGGGCAAGGCAGGTTACCGGGGCTGGTTTTACCACTTCCTCAACACTCAGAATGCCCTCCGCTACGAAAAGGTCGAACTATCGAGTATCGACACGGGATTGCTCATGGCGGGTGTGCTCTCCTGCATGAGCTATTTCGACCAAAACAACCCGACCGAAAAGGCGATCCGCGAATCCGCCGATTTTCTCTACCGCCGCGTCGAATTCGACTGGTACCTCAACGAACACAACCGCATGAGTATGGGCTGGTTTCCCGAACGCGGTTTCCTCGCCTCCAACTGGCGCGGGTACAACGAAGCCATGATCCTCGTCATCATGGCGCTTGGCTCACCCACCCACCCTATTCCGGTAAGCGCCTGGGATTCCTGGTGCGCGCCTTATTACCGCACGGAGTTTAAAGGCCAGGACATGGTAAACTTCGGCCCGCTTTTCGGCCATCAGTACAGCCACATCTGGATCGATTTTAAGGGCATTCAGGACCCTTACATGAAAAAAGCGGGGTTCGACTATTTCGAAAATTCGCGCCGTGCCACCCTTGCCAATCGCCAACATTGCATCGACAATCCCGGGAAATTCAAGGGCTACGGAGAAAACGTCTGGGGACTCACCGCCGGCGACGGCCCCGATGCCGAGATGGAACACGACGGCAAACGCATTTTTTGCCCCGGCTACGGCGCGCGTGGCGTGGCCATCGACTACCTCGACGACGACGGCACGATCGCCCCGACTGCGGCCATTGCCTCCACGCCCTTCGCCCCCGAAGTGTGCCTTCCTGCACTGGAAGCCATGTGGAATCGCTGGCCGGTCGGGCCTTATGGTTTTTTCGACGGCTACAACGAGACTTTTACACAACTCGAAAAATCGCCCAATGCCCAACCCGGCTACCCATTTTGGGTCGACCGCGATTACCTCGGCATCGATCAGGGCCCCATCGTGCTGATGCTGGAAAACTACCGCAGCGGCCTTGTCTGGAACCTGATGAAAAAAAATCCTTATATTGTGCAGGGATTAAAACGGGCAGGATTCACCGGCGGATGGCTCGACAAAGTTGACATTCAAAAACTTACGAATGGTATCGTATTCGCCGACGGCGCAAAAGCAAAACCCAACCCCGATGTACCGGTCGACAACAACAGTTTTTTCAAAAGAGAAGATTACGTAGATGCTGCGGGCAACAAACTCCCTTATCAGTTCATGGAACCCCTGAAAAAAAAGGGAGAACTTTATCCTTTGGTCATTTTTCTGCACGGCTCGGGGGAAAGAGGCATCGACAATGCTGCCCAAATGAAAAACGGCGTACACGCTTTTGTTGAAAAGGAAATACGCGAGAAACACCCCTGCTACCTGCTCGTGCCGCAATGTCCGCCCGATCAGCGCTGGGGCGGTTCGTCCCGCGACCCGAAAATTATTTTTGATGAAAAAAATCCGACCGTGCAGGGCCGCATGCTCATCGAACTGATAGAAAAAACGCTCAGAGATTACCCCGATATCGACCGCAAACGAGTATATATCACGGGATTGAGCATGGGCGGCTTCGGCACTTTCGATGCCCTGATGCGCAGGCCCGATCTGTTCGCTGCCGGCATGCCGCTTTGCGGCGGCGGCGATCCGAAGCAGGTAGACCGTATAAAAGATATCCCTTTATGGGTCCTGCACGGTCGGCTCGACGAAGCGGTGTATCCCCGTTTTTCGTGGGAAATGGTGGAGGCTTTGAAAAAGGTTGGAGGTAATAAGATGCAATATACCGAATATTCCACTTTCGGCCACAATATTTGGGATGTGACATATTACAATCCGGCCGTACTGGAGTGGTTATTTGCGCAACGAAAGTAAGGTTGATAAGGGTTGATAACGTAGAATACACCGTGACGTATTCAACTTTTATCAACCATAAAACTAACCCCTTCATAAACAGTCGCTAAGGCTAATTCAACTCCTAAAGTCTGAATTGGAAAACGCTCGTCGGATTGTAAATAAGAGAAGGCTTCCCATTCGCCATTTTCCTGTTTAACCCGGACTTCAATAAAGATTTTTTCAGAGTCCACGAGAATGTAATTTTGGAGCGATTCGATGTTTTTGTATAGAATAAACTTGTCGGCAGAATCATAAATCCGTGAACTTTTGGACATTACTTCAAAGATAACGGAGGGGTGTTGAATAACGTACTGACTGTCATCATCGCGGGGGTCGGTTGTGACAATTACATCGGGGTAAACATAATCTTTTTTTGAGCCGATCTGAGCTTTGACATTTTCCGTTTGGACGCGCAAATTTTTGAGGAGTTGTTTCAACGCAGCTCTGAGATTGAAACAAATATCGTTGTGATCAAATGTAGTGCCGGGCATAGGTATAAGGTTTCCATTGATAAATTCGTGGCGGATTTCGGAGCGTTCCTCAAACTCGATGTATTCCTCCACAGTCATCAGGTGGCTCGTCGCCAAAACTTCGTCTTTCATGTTGCAGATTTTTAATTGGACAAAAATACAATTCAGATTCCAAAGTTTCAAAAATGAGTAAATCCGGATACATTCCAATCTTATTGTTCCTGACCAACACGCTGTTTCTCCACAACAGCACGGCACAAATCTACCGGCCCTCCAATGCCGCCGAGCAGTACGCCAACGATTTGCTTGCCGCCATGACGCTGGAAGAAAAAATCGGTCAACTTACCCTCTACACCACCGACTGGGGCAGCACGGGACCGACCATCCGCGAAGGTTACAAAAACGACATCCGCTCGGGTGCTTGCGGCAATTTGTTCAACAGCCACACAGTCGCATTTGTCCGCGAACTTCAAAAGGTAGCGGTCGAGGAAACACGCCTGAAAATACCATTGCTGTTCGGTTTCGACGTCATCCACGGATATAAAACCATCTTTCCCATTCCGCTGGGCGAAGCGGCCAGTTGGGACCTGGCTGCCATCGAACAATCCGCCCGTATTTCCGCCATTGAAGCATCGGCAGCAGGCCTGAACTGGACGTTCGCTCCTATGGTAGACGTCTCGCGCGAGCCGCGCTGGGGGCGCGTCATGGAAGGCGCAGGGGAAGACACCTGGCTCGGCAGCCGCATCGCCGAAGCGCGTGTGCGCGGTTTTCAGGGCAAAAAAATCGGCGATACCGATGCCATGCTCGCCTGCGTCAAACACTTCGCCGCTTATGGCGCGCCACTCGCCGGTCGCGACTACAATACGGTGGATATGAGCGAGCGCCATTTCCGTGAATACTTCCTTCCAGCCTACGAAGCCGCCGTGAAAGCAGGCGCTGCAACGGTGATGACCTCTTTCAACGACTACGACGGCGTACCGGCTTCCGGCAACAAATACCTGCTGACCGATATTCTCCGCAAAGAATGGGGCTTCAGGGGGTTTGTCGTCACCGACTACACTTCCATGAACGAAATGGTGAATCATGGCGTGGTCGCCAACGACAAGGAAGCGGGCGAACTGTCGCTCAACGCCGGCGTGGACATGGATATGCAGGGCGCAATTTACCAGCGTTTTTTGGCGCAATCCGTCAAAGAGGGAAAAGTCAAAACAGCCGACATCGACGAAGCAGTGCGGCGTATATTGCGTTTGAAATATGAGTTGGGCCTGTTTGAAAACCCTTACAAATTCTGCGATGAAAACCGGGAAAAGACCGTGATGCTGAGCAAAGAACACCGCGCTGCTGCCCGGGAAATCTCGCGCAAAAGCATCGTTTTGCTGAAAAACGAGCAAAACGCACTGCCGCTTAACCCCAATAAAAAAATCGCGCTCATCGGCCCGCTGGCCGACAACAAAAGCGAACTGATCGGAAACTGGAACGGCGCCGGCAATGCCAACGATTGCGTGAGTGTGCTGGAAGGTGTGCGCGCACAATCAAAAGGGGAGGTATTGTTTGACAGCGGTTGTGAATTTTTTGTGGCAAAAAAGGCAGGTACGGAGGCAGCAATGGCATTGGCTAAACAAGCCGACGTCGTCGTAGTCGTGGTAGGCGAACAGGCCATGATGAGCGGCGAGGCCGCTTCCCGTGCCGATATCACCCTGCCGGCTGTGCAGGAAGAAATGGTGCTGGAATTGGTTAAAACCGGCAAACCCGTTGTGGTTGTCCTGATGAACGGACGCCCGCTGGCAATTCCACGCATTGCAGAAAACGCCAGTGCCATTCTCGAAACCTGGTGGCTGGGCACCGAAGCCGGTAACGCCATCGCCGATGTGTTGTTCGGCGCTTATAATCCTTCCGGCAAATTGCCGATGACATTCCCACGCTCGGTGGGTCAGGTACCCGTTTTTTACAATGAAAGAAGCACCGGCAGGCCCTACGATCCGAATTCGAAGTGGACCAGCAAATACATCGATATGCCCAACGCGCCGCTCTACCCTTTCGGATTCGGATTGAGTTACACCACATTCAGTTACGGCGAACCCAAAGCCGATAAAACCGTTTTTAAGATGGGACAAAACCTGCAAATCAGTGTAAACGTGACAAATACGGGCAGTCGGGCCGGTGAAGAAGTGGTGCAACTCTACGTCCGCGACCTGGTGGGTTCTGTCACACGCCCCGTAAAAGAATTGAAAGGGTTTCAGAAGATCATGCTCAAAGCGGGTGAAAGCAGGGTGCTAACATTTACCCTGACCGAACACGACCTGAGTTTTTACCGCAGGGACATGACGTTCGGGGTGGAGCCGGGCGAATTTGAAATTATGGTGGGTGGAAATTCGGTGGATGTAAAGAAGGTGAAAGTGCAGATGACGGATTAAACAAATACCTCATCCACTTTGACTTTCAGGCCGGCCAGCACTTTCGACTCCACCTCGCCGCCTTCTTCGCCGAGCCAGGTCAGTTCATAGAAACCTTCGTTCAAAGTATGAACTTCAATGGTTCTTCCGCGCGGGTCAATAATCCAGTATTCTGACACCCCAAGCCGTTGATAAACTTTGAATTTGTCACCCCGGTCAATTTTGTAAGTGCCGGGCGAGAGAATTTCGACAACTAAATCGGGCACACCTTCGATGCAGCCTTTTCGCACAATGTCGGATTTGGCTTGCGAGACAAAAATGAGGTCGGGTTGTTCGAGGTTGATTTCATCGAGATAAACGTCATAGGGTGCATGGAATACTTCACCCAACTTTGATGACGTGACAAATGGAAGAAAAATGGTGAGCAATTTTATAGATGCGCGTTGATGATCGGTGTCAGGAGATGCGCGTTTCACGATTTCACCATTGATTAGTTCATATAAATAGCCTTCTTCAAAAATGTCCAGTTCCAAAAATTCCCGGACAGTCAGTGTTTTTTCCAGTGCAGTTGTCATTGTTCAAAAATTGAATTGAGAAACAAAAATACACTTTTCAAATTCATTTTTCCAGAAAAAAATCCATAATCGTATGAAGCAAATTTTATCAAAATTCAAAACCAGGCGGACGAGTTTGCTACTCTTGCTCGGTCTGTTGTTTTGCCAACTGACTTTCGCCCAGGTCCGCGTGACCGGGCGCATCACCGATCCCATCGATGGTTCCGGTATCATTGGAGCAAGCGTGAAAGAACGCGGTACCGGCAACGGTACGATCACGGATGTGGACGGCAAATTCGCGATTACGGTGGCGGACTCCGCCGCAACGCTTACGGTGGACTACACCGGTTATCTGCAGGCCGTGATCCCCATCGACGGGCGAACACAAATCGACATCGTCCTGGAGGAAAATGAGACACTGCTCGAACAAGTCGTGGTGGTAGGCTATGGTACGCAGAAAAAAAGCGACCTCACCGGCGCGGTCGGCACGGTGAAGGCCAAAGACCTCGAGCGTATCCCTGCAGCATCGGTCGACCAGGCTTTGCAGGGTAAGGTTGCCGGAGTCTATGTGATGCCCAACAGCGGACAGCCGGGGGCGGGCGCTACGATTCGCATCCGGGGTACGGGTACGCTCAACAACGCCAGTCCGCTCTACGTGGTGGACGGAATGCTGCTCGACGACATTGCCTTCGTGAATCCGCAGGACGTGGAATCTATCGAAGTGTTGAAAGATGCCTCTGCCACAGCCATCTATGGCAACCGGGGCGCCAACGGGGTCATTATCATCACTACCAAACGCGGGAAAAGCGGAGAAGCCCGCATTTCGCTCAGCACCTATTATGGCGGGCAAACCGTGACGCGTCAGATCCCGATGTCGAACGCTTCGGAGTTTGCGCAACTGTACAACGAACTCACCAACTCCATGTACTTCCCCGATCCGGCGGCTTTGGGCGAAGGTACCAACTGGCAGGACGTGATTTTCCGCGACAACGCGCCGATCGGCAACATACAACTGAGTGCGATGGGCGGTTCGGACAAACTCTTGTATAACGTTTCGGCCAACTACTTTAAACAAGAGGGTATCATCCGGGAGTCGGATTTTGAACGCGCCTCGCTGCGTTTCAACAATGAATATCAGCTGAATAAAGTGGTCAAACTGGGCAACAACATCGTATTCTTTCACGCCAATGCGCAAAACCCGCCCGGCGTACTTTTGTCGGCCTACCAGATGCCGCCTGTTTTTGGTGTGTACGATTCCACAGGCAAGTACAGCGACCCCACGTTTTTCGGAGCGGCTATCGCCAACCCGGCGGCGGATCTGGAATACAAAAAAAACAACCATGCGTCGGGGTATCGCTTTGTCGGGACGGTGTTTGCCGACTTTAAATTGTTCGAAAACTTTACCTTCCGCACCAGCTTCGGCGGCGACTTGTTTAATTTCAAGAGCAAGTATTACGAGCCGGTTTTCAAAGTTTCCAATTCGCAATTAAACAACGAGGACAAACTCAACGTAGGTGACAATGAAAGGCGTACGTGGTTGTGGGAGAACACTTTGACCTACGACAGAGCCTGGGATAACCTGCATCTGAACGTGTTGGGCGGTTACACCTCGCAGGAGTTTTATGCTGAAGAAACCGGCGCAGGCCGCCGCAGATTCCCGTCGGGCGAAGACGAATTACTGTATTTAAACGCAGGCGATGTGCTCACACAAACGAATTCAGGCGGAGCGGTGGACTGGGCTATGATCAGTTATTTGGGTCGCGTCAATGCCACCTTTTTCGACCGCTACCTCTTTACCGCCTCGATTCGAGCCGACGGCTCGTCGCGTTTTGCGCCGGACAACCGTTGGGGATACTTCCCCTCTTTGGCCGTAGGATGGAATGTGGTGCAGGAGTCGTTTATGGCGGGCCAGGGCCTTTTTGACCGCTTGAAACTCCGGGCCTCCTGGGGCATCATCGGCAATGACAAAACGCAGTTCTATCCTTCATTCGGCAGCATCACCAGTGGTTTGGGAGCAGTATTAGGCCCCGATGAAACGCTGAATCAGGGCGCTACGCTGATCAATTATTCCAACCCCGACGTGCGTTGGGAAAACGCCCGCCAGACCGACATCGGTTTGGAAGTAGCCGTACTGGAAGGTCGTTTTTCGGCAGAAATCGACTGGTACAAACGTTATACCTACGACATTCTTGCGGCGCCGCCGATTCCCGCATACGTCGGTTCGCAGAGCAACCCGGTGGTCAATGTGGCCGATGTTCAGAACTTAGGGTGGGATTTTACCCTGAACTGGCGCGAATCGCGGGATAAATTTTCTTACAACGTTACCGGTATCCTGTCGCTGGTAGACAACAAGGTAAAAAAACTGGACCAGCGTTTATCCCGCATTTTCGACGGCAGTACGGCGCAGGGAGACTTCGCCACTTTGACGGTCGTGGGCGAGCCTATCGGCAGTTACTACGGTTTTGTGACGAACGGTGTTTTCCAGACCGCCGACGAAGCGGCGGGCAGCCCTCGCCTCGGCAATGAAACTGCCGGCGATTTGCGCTACGTGGATTTCAATGGCCGCGATTCGCTGGGCAACCTGACCGGCCAGCCTGACGGCAAAATCGACTCCGACGACCGCCAGTTTCTCGGCAGTTCGATTCCGACATTTACCTACGGATTTTCGGCAGGATTCGAGTTTGCCGGTTTTGATTTCTCGGCAGACTTCTTTGGCGTTTCGGGCAATAAAGTGGTGAATACCAAAGCATTGGCGCGTTACGGCGTTTACAATTGGGAAAAATCTTTCTACGAAGGACGCTGGACGGGCGAAGGCACCAGCAACGAAACCCCGCGTATCACCAACGGCGGCCACAATTACCGGATGTCCGACTATTGGGTGGAAGACGGTTCCTTTTTTCGCTTGCGGAGCATCCTGCTGGGCTATTCCCTGCCGCACAGCCTGATATCCAAAATCCACCTGAGCCGCTTTCGCGTGTACGTGAGCGGCACGAACCTTTTTACAAAACAGGATTATTCAGGCTATTCGCCGGAATTTCCCGGCAACACCGTTTTTACTTCAGGGCTTGATTACGGCAGCTACCCGGTGGCGAAAACTTTCCTGTTCGGTTTGGACGTAAGTTTCTAAAAATGAAAATTCAGCATTATGAAAAAGATACTTTCCATCAACCATAAAATACTCCTTACCCTGGCGCTTACAGCAGGCATTGTTACCGGCTGTAAAAAGGAATTCCTCGACCGCAAACCGCTCGGTGAACTCACTTACGATACCTTTTTTACAACCGAAGCACAAGCCAAACAGGCTACCAACGCCGTTTACAACCAGTTTCGCTCTTGGGAGTGCTCTTCTTTGGGCTACGTCGGCATCACCGACATCCTCAGCGACGATGCGGATAAAGGTTCAACGCCCAATGACCAGCCGTTGCTGGGCGATATCGACGACTTCAACTTCGATGCGAACAACTCGTTTATCAGCCAGGTGTGGACGGGCTTTTACCGTTCCATTGCCCGTGCCAACCTCGCCATCAAGCGCATTCCGGATGTGCCGGATATGGACGAGAACCTCCGCAAGCGGCTGATCGGCGAATGTAAATTCCTGCGTGCACACTCTTATTTTCTAATGGTGCAATGGTTCGGCGATCTTCCTGTCGTCACCGAACCGCTCACAGCCGACCTGTACTACAACCAGGCGCGTAGTCCGGCAAGCGACGTATATGCTCTGATCGAACGCGACCTGCTCGATGCCATAGAAGTGTTGCCCACGAAAAATGAATATGCTTCGGGCGATTTGGGGCGCGCCACAAAGGGGGCTGCTCAGGGCATCCTGGCGAAGGTCTACATGGTGAAAAAAGACTATGTCAAGGCGGAGCAATACTGCATGGAGATCGTCAACTCCAATACCTACAGCCTGTTGCCTAAATACGCCGACAACTTCCTTCCTGTTGGCGAAAATGGCGCCGAATCAATCTTTGAAATCACCGCGGCGGCGCTCGAACCCGACGCGGGTGGTGTGGTCGGTCCGGGCGCAACGCCGTACAACATGGTGCAGGGGGTGCGTGGCAATCCGAACCTCGGCTGGGGATTCAATCGCCCTTCCAACAACCTGGTGTCTGCTTACGAAAACGGCGACCCGCGGCGTGCCGCTACCGTGATTTACGTTGGTGATGAACTGCCCGACGGTACCATCGTTCAGAACAACCCGGATATCCTCGATGAGCGTTTCAACCGGAAAGCATGGGTGCCGGCGCACCCCGGTTTGCAGGACAACGGCCCCGGCAACATCCGCATTTTGCGTTATTCCGATATTCTTTTGTTGTATGCAGAGGTATTGAATGAAAACGGAAAGTCGGCAGAAGCGCTCACCTATCTCAACCAGGTGCGCAAACGCGCACGCGGCTCCAGCAGTTTCGTCCTGCCCGACGTGACCGTGACCGACCAGGCCCAGTTGCGGGAAAGGATCTATCGCGAGCGTCGTTCCGAACTGGCCATGGAGCAACACCGTTGGTTCGACCTCCTGCGTTGGGGCCGCGCCGAGCAAAATATGACAGCCGTCGGGAAAAATTTCATTTCACCCAAACACCTGCTCTTGCCGGTTCCCCAAACGGAAGTGGATCTGACGGACGGAAGTATCGAGCAAAACCCGGGATACTAGCAGTAGGCAGTGGCAGTAGGCAGTTTGCAGTGGCAGTGGCAGTTTGCAGTGGCAGTAGGCAGTGGCAGTGGGCAGTGGCAGTGGGCAGTAGCAGTTGGCAGGACTATTAAAATAATGCTGCCTACTGCCACTGCCACTGCCACTGTACACACTGCCACTGCCACTGCCCACTGCCCTACTGACGTGGATTCCAGATCACCTCATCTGCGCCTAAATCCAGCGCCAACTGACGTGCCAGCATGAAGAAATAATCGGAGAGCCGGTTGAGGTATTGCAGAACGATGTCGTCCACGGGCTCCGAATCGTGCAGAGCCACCGCGAGCCGCTCGGCACGGCGGCAGACGGTGCGGCAGACATGACATACCGATACCGCCGGGTGACCGCCCGGCAGGATAAAATTTTTCAAGGGTGGCAATGCCGCATCGATCAAGTCCATTTCCTTTTCAAGCAGTTCGATATCTGCCGGGATCAAATCCGGCACAGGCGGGTGCTTATCCGGGTCGGAAGCAAGGTGTGCGCCGACCGTAAAAAGCCGGTGCTGGATGTGCGCTAAGACCTCTCTGATGTGCAGGTTCTCTACCGAATCACGCAGCCAGCCGGTGAACGAATTGAGTTCGTCTACCGTACCGTAGGCATCGACGCGCAGGTGACTTTTCGGCACCCTTCGTCCGCCGAACAAGGCAGTTTCACCTTTGTCGCCCGTTTTGGTGTAGATTCGGAAAGCCATCAGAGTTTATTGCCTCTTTGTTGGTGTCGCAGTAGAATCTGGTGTGACAGACGACGGATTTACAGGCTTCGGCGGCGCTATGGGCTGTGCGGATACTCCATCGGCGGGTGCTTGTGGCGCCGGGGGCTGGTATGTTTGACCGTTGAGGTAAGCCCAGGTGGCAGGCGCCCAATTGGTCAGACTCTGGCGCAGAAAGGTTTTTTTAGTGCGGACCTGGGCGAGCATCAGGCGATCAGTCAAAAGTTTCCTCAGGTTGGGCGAACAGCGGTATACTGCCGCCCCGTATGCATTGTCGCCCGCCAGCGGAATGAGTTCAAGACAGGTGACTGCATGATTGAGCCCGTCGACGCCATCTACCATGCGATGAAAATCAAGTAGCTTATGTATTGAAGTGACATCCCCGGTCTTGGCGTTTTCAACCATTTCTTTGTATTTGAAATTAGCAAGGTCCGCAGTTTTCAATACGTTTTGGAACATTTCGACCTGATAGTTGCGCATCAGCGAATCTGCAAAAATCGGTTTTGCCGGCACCAGTACTTGCGAACCCATGGTCGAACCGGGAGCAGGCGGGGGCTCGGGCATTTTGTCTTGAATTGCACTACTTGGGGATGAAGCACCCGTAGCAGACCTCGTTTCCTGTGCGCTGACATGCCATGCCGGAAAGATCATCAGGCAAAAAGCCCAGGGTAATAATTCTTTTTTCATGGGAAATCAATTTAAGTTTGGTTAAAAAAACGCTGCAAAGATGCGCACTTCAACGCATATTTTGCGCTCTCAATTTTCCCCGGCTTTTTTTCCTGAAATCAAAATGCCTACTTTTGCGCCGCTTTTGGAGCAACCTAAAGAAGTTTGTTCTCACATTACTCACTACTCATTACTCACTACTCACGACCACCACATGGGACGCGCGTTTGAATTCCGCAAAGAGCGAAAATTTAAAAGATGGGCCGGTATGGCCAAAACATTCACCCGGATCGGACGCGAAATCGCGTTGGCCGTGAAAGCCGGCGGCCCCAATCCGGAATACAATTCCCGCCTGCGCATGGCAATCCAAAATGCCAAATCGGCCAACATGCCGAAAACAAACGTGGAAAGCGCGATAAAAAAGGCTTCGGGTAAAGAGGCGGAAAACTTCCAGGAAGTGCTCTACGAAGGTAAAGGTCCGAGCGGTATCGCTATCCTCGTAGAATCCGCGACCGACAACCCGACCCGAACGGTCGCCAACGTCCGGATGTATTTCGACCGGAGCGGCGGCGCACTGGGCACTTCAGGCAGTGTAGCAT